>Ga0325401_1000101_pt1 | contig 49160 bp, 23 predicted proteins | sample PopdelMetagenome_FD_205666 | JGI IMG/M metagenome (GOLD analysis project Ga0325401, IMG submission 205666) | Populus deltoides microbial communities from Bellville, Georgia, United States - Xylem-PdKOR-R2 | ecosystem: Host-associated > Plants > Phyllosphere > Stem > Wood/Secondary xylem | place...
GTCCTTTTCTTGCTGGTAAGGGGTGTGTCGGCAGTGGTAAGGTGGTTTGTCACCAGTGTGACTTTCTTTTCTTTTTTTATTTTCTCTCTTCTCCCTTAAAAAATACAATTTGATCTTCTTTGTTGCAGATATTTCAATTTTAATTCTTATTCTTTTGATTTTTTATTTTTTTTATTTTTGATCATTTTGTAGAAGTTTTATTTATTTTCAATTTCGTTATTCAATCATAATTTTCCATATATTATTTTTACAATATGGTCTTTATTTTTATTTTTTTTTATCTTTTGTTAAATTAATTTTTTTTTTTTGGAAAAATTACCGTAAGTATCCTATCATTCACTCCATTTTACACTTTGCCCCGTTGTTTTGAAAAACATAGAAATCATGTTAACTTTATATAAGTTCATAACATTTTATATAATATAAAAAAAAATCAACAAAAAATATTGAATTATTTATAGATTTGTCATTGTATTCAATTTAATGATTAAGAAGTCCAATTTCCTTTAAAATAACTAAATTACCGCTAAAAAACTCTGTCTCTCTCTTTTCTAAACATAAAATCCTAACCACCAGCTTGAATTTAGTCATGTAATTTGTTCCCAATAAGCCCGGCTGATTTCTCCAGCTAACATGATGAGTTTCATCTCCAGTCTTTATGAAATTAAGGTTGATTTTGTCACTTAGTGCATCGTGCAATAGAGAATGACAGAATTAGAAGATCACATGAATTGCCAAAATTGTAATTTGTAAAAAGCATATCATTTGTATCATGCACCAACACCAGCAATATCTCCCAGCATAATCCACTTGTCACACATTTTTCTTGGCTGACTCCGTATGTTAGTGTAGCTCCTTAAATTAAAATTGCAAAGCAATAACATGTCGGATTCTTCGATTTTCCCAGTTGCCTCTTGGTTTTCAGCTTCACACAGAAGATGGCAACAAGCACTGCTCGCAATACCCAACCACATACAATTTCAATTTGCAATTTCATATACTGATAGAGCTTGCATTTGCCTGTTCCAACGCAAACTACACGTTCAATCTACCACCCGAGCGAGGTGTATGGGTGTACACGTCATCATAAGTCATCCTGACTTCTGCCTAGATGGCATTTTACCCGTGGGCCAAAATAGCGAGCAAATTGCTGTAGTATTTTATCAGTACCTGGGGCCCATGAAGTCAGTAGCTGAAGTCTAAATATACGTGAGATGCAAGTCTCCCGTCTGTTACACGAAGTGGAAAGAACACAACCTAACGCATGACCGTAAACCAATACCCACGTTCTCTTCTCTACACTTTCTTTTCCTTTCACATCTACTGCCACTTGGAGTCTTTATAGTAATAACTAATAACCAAACGAAGTTCCTGTTCCTTGTTTGAGGGTTTTTCTCCTTTTTCGTTGGACACTCCTGGTGTCTTAACTTTCTATGATCCCTCTCCCCGCACAGGTTTTAAAAGAGATTTTATTCGCTGAGCTTATGACCAGAAAAGGACTGCTTACCATTAATAGAATTGAGGGTCATGTTTTTTCTTCTTCGAATACAACTTCAAATGGAAATTTGCTGTGTGAAAAAAGGTGAACTAGGTGGAGTGTTGTGTTGACAATGATTCACTACCCATCATGAATCACGTGATTAAGATGTCAGTGCCATTACAACTCAAAAAATTATTGCATAATCTGTACTTTAATGAGATTTAATGATCATCCATCAGAATCCAAAACGTCTGGAAAAGTAACCCAAAAACCGAACAATGATTCTTAAATGGGCACCTAATGACATATGTGGGGCAGTTAAATTATCTGTAGCCAAATTTACTAGATGAGAGAAGCTGAAAATGAGCTGATAAGTAGGCAGCTAGTAGTATTGATCAGGGTTTACCTTATCCCAGAACTTAAACAAGGGATGCACGCTGTTGTTATTTTCATTTGGCATAGATTGCTGATGAATCAAGTTCACAAAACAAAAATCAAAAATCAAAAATCATAATCATAATCATAATAAAAAAAAAAAGGAAAAGGTTCAGTTAACTGCTGTCAAATAGAGGTCGCGCGTGTTTGTCTGAACAAGAAACTCCGACTATGTGTTAATTAAGAGAAATTTTTACCACCTTAAATTGATATAAGAACACAAGAAAGACATAACCTGAGAATCAATAGTAGATAGAACTGGCTAATCCTTGAACCCAAAGCTTCAGTGTTACCTACTTCTTCAGCCTTACCTTTTAAGCAAATACACGCACCAAAGTTCCCAGCCATCATTCTCTCTCCTCACTCCCTCTCAAAACTAGGTTGCTTAACAAGTAACTCAGAACAGAATGCTATCGAAGTTTAGAAGTCCAAGAACCTCTCCCAGAGCTTCTGCATTTTGGTAACCCAAATATCTCTTCCAGCAACACCTAAGAAGCCATCAGATGGGTTCGTTCCAGATTGGAATGCGGAGCTCTGCATTACTAGAAACATCATGTGGATATCTACTTCAGGAATTGCAGGCAAGACTGCCTCTTGGAAATCAATGATATTAATTTATCAATCAATAACAGCATTGCTTTTTTCTTCACGATCTCTTTCCCTTCCTCTTAATATGAAACAGATGATATGGGAAGAAGTTGGGGAAGATCAGTTTGAACGAGAGAAGGTCCTGCTGGATTTAGAACAAGAATGCTTAGAGGTTTATAGGAGAAAAGTTGACAATGCAAACATATCAAGAGCTCGCCTGCATCAAGAGCTGGCGGAATCTGAAGCTGAATTCACCCATCTTCTTCTGTCCCTTGGTGAACGATCACTCCCAGGACGGGTATATTTTTCATCCATCTGCATCCAAATCACTAATTTGAGCATTAAAAATTGCATGGTTAGGAACTAAAAGTGCAGTGGAACATAGACCACCAGTGCGAAGCAGTAAGGATACAAATTGAGAATTCTGGAATCATTCAGTAGTTAGCAACACACATTTAGCATAATTACTTCAGAATTATCAATTACTAAACTTTTTTCATCTTCATTCAACATGGAGATGAACCAGCCATGGAAATCTATGTATCTGTTGAACAAATTCCATATTGATGATAGTATTGTTGAATGCACATGATGTTCTCGTTGACTTTCATGGGCCAATTATCTTGTTGTCTCTACAGCCAGAAAGAAAGTCAGGAACACTGAAGGAGCAGCTAGATGCAATCACCCCAGCTCTACGGGAGATGCGTTTGAGAAAAGAAGAGAGGGTGAATCAATTTAGATCTGTGCAAGGTCAAATTCAAAAAATTTCTGCAGAAATTGCAGGTCAATCAGTGTACGATGACCCGATAACAAATGTCAAGGTAAATGAGAATGATCTTTCATTAAAGAAACTTGAGGAATACCAAATTGAGCTACAAAGGCTGCACAATGAGAAGGTAACAATAGCAATTCACAAATCTCATGGAAATTCATACTCTCACATATAAAAAAGGAACTTGACTAATCTTCCTCCTTTGCTGACTTGAAGAATGACAGGCTCCAGCTAGTGGACATATATATTGACACAATCCATGATTTGTCCTCAACATTAGGAATGGAATCCTCCATGATCATAACAAAGGTGCATCCAACTTTGAATGAATTGTGTGGAATATCAAAAAATATAAGTGACAGTATTCTGGATAAACTCAACAGCACTGTGGAATCTCTCAAAGAAGAAAAACAAAAGCGGCTTGAGAAGGTAAATTTTTCTTTCAGTGTTGTGGTGCTTTCTAGTTTGCAAAACTCAATGACAGAATCTAGCATCTCTTCTACAGAAAAAATACACATTTGAAAATGGCATCATAGGGACATGTGGATATAAGTGGCAGATACAACAGGTTACAGTAACCAGAAACATGAATAATGAGAGTTAACCAATATGTTTCATTAAATAACATATATATTAAACAGTTTGGTCGCTCTAAATCACATACAAATAACAAAATTAGGTTGCTTTTGCTTCCACCATTTTATTTCCATGTATTTAAGAAACAGTTACTGGTACTCATAAATGACTGCATTGGCATAACTTCCATGAATTTGGCAGCTTCATCAGCTTGGAAAGGCACTGAAAAACTTGTGGAATCTAATGGACACGCCCTATAAAGATTGTCACTCATTTTCCAATGTCACGGACTTATTATTTCTCTCATCAGATGAAGTATCAGGTCCTGGAAGCCTTGCTCTAAATATAATCCAGCAGGTTAGTATATGATGAACAACATAACTTATCACAAACAACTAAGACATAATAGTTATTTGAATCGTTTCAAGGCTGAAGCTGAAGTCAAGAGACTGGATCAGCTAAAAGCAAGCAAGATGAAAGAGCTTTTTTTCAAGAAACAGAGTGAGTTGGATCAAATATGCAATAAATCACACATGGAGATCCCTTCACAACCAGATATGGAAAATATAATAAATCTTATAAACTTGGGTAAGATCAACTGAATTTATCTTTTATTACAGCTACCAGTTCCAATTCATGTTTAAACTTGTGTTGCCGAGTACTGACTGAAAGGCTAAAAAAGGGGAGATTGACCATGCCGATCTCCTCATGAGCTTGGATGAGCAGATATCAAGAGCAAAAGAGGAAGCTTCTAGCAGGAAGGCTATAATGGAAAAGGTTGAAAAGTGGATATTAGCACGTGATGAAGAGCGCTGGTTAGAAGAATACAGCATGGTTAGTATCACCCAGTGATCTGCATGATTTGTTAGCTCCTGTCCTTTGTTGTGTCTGCATGGCATTTCAAGTTTTCATGCGTGTTTTCAGGACGAGAATCGATATTCAGTTCGCAGAGGTGCTCATAAGAATCTGCAACGTGCAGAACGTGCCCGGGTAATAGTCAACAAGATCCCAGGTAAGAGGAGGAAGTTGGTTGGTTTGCAAAGAACCCTGAAACCGCAATGAGCATGCAATCATGCCAAATAAAAGCCTCTACAACCACAAACTAATCAGAAACAGCCTACAAATCACCATTTAGACTAAGATGCCAGTGCTAAAATATCCATTTTCAATAGGTAAAGAACTGAAGGTAGACATTAATCACTAAATAAAATACTAACTAGTAACCAGGTCAAGGAGTGATTGATGAAGTGAATTATATATAAAAAAAAAGAGTAATTGTGGGACGAAAAGCCTGACTCTACATTTCAGCTATGTAGACTGCTGACCTTTTGTTTTGAAAATCTTATTGCTTTAATGCATGTCAGATATATTTATGTATAGTGTAAAACTGATTGTACAGTTCTAGTGGCATCGCTCGTAACAAAGACTGAGAGTTGGGAAGAGGAAAGAAACAAAGTATTCCTGTATGATGGAGTAAGTAATTTATTTGCTTGTGAGTTGTGACTAATATTGGTTATACACATTTTTGTCGGCATGTATGGTGAATTGTGTTCATCTAATGTTAAAGAAGTATTGGTTACTTGCAAATCAAATAAACAAATGCACGCACTATTATCTAGGTACCCCTGCTGGCAATGCTGGAAGAGTATAACATATCGAGGCAGGAGATGGAAGAGGAAAAGCAAAGACAAAGGGCTAGTTCATCCAACACTCTACAGGCAAAGGTTTTTTTTATATATTTTCTATCCTTAATGTTTGCTTTCTATTTTCTGCAATGTTAATCTTCTTGTTAGCATTAAAAAAAGAACTCCCACATTCAAAAATGAACTTTATTTTCCTTACCTATTGTGTCATGAGCTGGCTTCTACAACACAGGAAAAGAAGGTCCCAGGCCATGTAGAAGTTGAGCAAGAAAATTTGATCGGGTCAAGCTCAAGGCCAAGCACCAGCAGTCGACGTCTTTCAAACAAGAGCTTTAATGGAGGATTTAGCAATGCAACGCCTTTAAACAGAAGGCTTTCTCTTGGTCCCAGACAGCTGGGAACCAACAGCATCAATTCTGCAAATCAAGGAATATCTTACATAAAGGAAGGAAGAAAAATTCAGGGGCAAAAGATGTTTCTTCGACCTGACCTCTCTTCTCATCTTCGAGATGAAGCAGCTTCAGTTGTCTCATCATTTTCTGGGCCATTATCTCCCTGAATTCCAATTCGGACATTTGAATCGAAAATCACATGTCACGGGAGACTAGACAAACCTTATCAAGGACCATAATAGTAACTATTATTTCTGCAAAACAATAATTTACCTATTTGCATCAATTTCATAAGAAATAATTGTGTATCTATGTCTTGTACCAACACCCGTATCTAGAACAGAACCCCAAAGAACTGTCATTGCAATGAAAAATAATTATTCAGGTTTAAAACTATGTAGAGCTATGTTTTGTAATCAAGAAGCTTTGATTTTCCTATTCTATTGAAATTATGAAACATGATAATTTCCGATGGAAATTCTAAAATAATTTAATATAATCATAACAAAACCACTTACATTATAGAAATTAAACATGGTTCTATTACATTTAATTAATTAAAAGAAAAGAAGCCAAGTTTAGGACTCATTTATCAGAACCGGAACTTCTTCACTTGCCGCCTTAGCGAAAAACTGATCAATCCGGCGCGTGCCAGCCGGGGCTGGTTTATCAGTCACGGTGCGAGCACTGGTATTATCACTTGCAGGCTTCTCTGATGACTGAGCTGGCAAAGGAAGCGAATCTAAGAGAAAATCACTGGTAGGGTGGTGTCTTTTAACAGCGGCTCGGATGTGATCGAGTTTCACAATCTTTCGCTTCTTCTCGATTGCAACTTCTGCTGATTTCTCTGCGAGGAACCGGAGAAACAACTCGGTGGAGCTGGAGACGAGGAATAGAGCATCTGCATTGACCTTGTTGGTGTCTTTGTCGAGTTTCATGATTCTCTTGATCCGGCCTGTTGGGAATTCGGGTCGGGTTGTTGTTGTTTCTGTCTTGTTCTCCTCTGATTCTACCATCGGAGAATGTGAATTCGATTGGGGGATGGGGAGTTAGAGGGATGTATGCTTTGAATGTTTGATTTGGAAATGGGAGAAGGTTGAGGGGGGGAATTTATTTTTTAGGGTTTCATTGGCGGGAATTTGGGTTTTTTTCTAAAGCATGGTGGCCTTTTAGCGGGAAACACTATTTCTTCACGCGCACCAACGTGAGAGGGCTAAATAGTTTTTCTTCTTTTTTTCTTTTTTCTTCTTTTTTTCCATATCGTTTGATCCATTTACAATGTTTTTTTTTTAATATCAATAAAGTTTTATTTTATGTTAATATTTCAATATCATTAATTTTGTTTTTATAATTTATCTCTCAACAAAGTTTATATTTAATGATGATATCTATATTATCTTCTTCGTATGCTTAAAATCTTTTAATTAATTGAATTTTCTTTACTTTTCTTTTAGCTTTTTTAAATATTTCATAATAATTTTTTAATGTCCATGCAAATAGTTTATGGTTTCTGTCTATTTTTATATTATCATTATCGTAAATCTTGATAGTAAAAATAGAAAATATAATTCTTCATGTTTATAGATTTTTTTTAATAAAAAATCTAATGATCGTTAGCTTACGGAGGTGCGCTGGATATTTTGTTGGGAATTTTAGCAATTAACGAAAATAAAATGATATGATAATAAGTATTTAATTAATAAAAAATGATTTAGTAAAAAATATAAATTAAAAAGGTTACATAGTAAAGTATTTCCTAAAAAAAAGACAAATAAAAACTTTGCAAGTGTATTTTATAGAAAAATATAAAAAGTCATGAACTTGTTTTTAATAAAAACTTGAAATCTAAATTTACTAAAAATATCATATAACTTATTGATAGCTTATTTTTTAATAGAAAAAAATTTTTCATACATATTTATTACATTATAATTGTAAATTTTTGAGTGAAATATATAAAACACAACAAAAAAAATAAATTAATAATATGTCTGGGAATGTAATTACAGTTATTTTTTAAAATATTTTTTTATTTTAAAATACAATAAAATGATATTTTTTTATTTTTTAAAAATAATTTTTAAAATCAATATATCAAAACAATTTAAAATATAAAAAAATTAATTTTTAATAAAAAAATAAAATATTTTAAATTTTTAAAAAATATAAGTTAACCCGTATTCCAACGCTTTATGAAGAAATTGCAGCGAGGATATGGAATTACCTATCACAGGGGGCGGCGCTTGAGAACAGCACAAATTGAGCTGAGAATCACCTGTGCAAACCAAGATCTTCCACTTTATAACCCAAGAGAGGCATGAAATATGTAAGTGATGAACCTGTATTTATCAATATTTTTAAAAACAATTTTTCATTAAACTGAGCTTGTTTTAACAACGGCTCATGCTCGTGAGGGTTCTCGAAAAAAGAGTTGAGCTCAGACACAGGACGCACGGCCCGGCACCCTTGGGCTCGTGCAGTGCGCTTGAGTCCATGTATCTTTTGAGCCTAGTACGTGTCTTGACATTTCTTACACCCGACCATGATCTAGACACGATACTTGGTCCTCAAGATTTTTGTCTAATCCAAGTGTTTTTTAGCCAAGACCCGGATCTACATTTTTAGATGTCAAGAGTTTTTTTATAACCTATTATATTTTTATTTTATTAATATAAATATAAATAATATTTATCTAAAATTAATATTAATGTTATAACTATTTGTTCCCAGTCAATACTTGTGTAATAAATATATATTATTGTTAATAAATTATTATCATAGTTTTATACTGAAATAATAGGTTAAAATCTAGAAAATATAAATACTCCTAGTAAACATTTAGATAAAAAAATTATAATTTTATTCTCAAAACATTTATTTTTATATAAAAACAATAATAAACAACATTGATATTAAAATTTAATATTATTTATATTGTATTTTCATCAAAAATAATATTAATTTAAGTATTTTATGATACTCAAGTCCATTAAAAAAACAACTATTTTGCACGAATTGATATTGATATCTTTATATCAACTATCATTTTCCCTTGACATGAAGAATATATTTAATAGCATAAACACATGTTAAATTTAATAATTACGAGGAATCCCTGTATCTCGTTTAAAAAAAAAAAACAGTATCCAAGTGGAATTAAACTGCCATCGTTTTTAATATAATTCACATGATTCATGTAAATTTATGAGAAATCTACAAGAGAAAAATTATTAATTTTCTTCACGTCAAATAAGAACAGATTTCATTGAAATTAGAATACTTGATTGAAGATATTCTAACTCTAAAGTCTAAAGTTTTAATTATCTCTTGCGTTCTAAGATTTAAATCGAGTTACATTCACTTAAAAAAAAAAAAAAAAAAAAGGAAAAGATAGATGCCTAACTCCAAAAGTCCACAGTCAGCGGTCAAGCCGCATTAACATTTGTAGGCCCAGGTCCAACAACTGCTTCCTATTCGTTGTCTTAACGTGTGACGACGTGCATCACACGTGACAGACATAAAATCTTGACAACAAACAGTTACAAAGATTAAAGACCGTCACTCCTAACCTCAAACCCTAGCTATACCTCTGTTTCTCTCTCGAGGCATCATCACTCCTGACAGAGCATAAAAGAGAGAACTAAAAAAGCGAAAAAAAGGAACAACAACAGCCATGGAGTTCTCTCAAGATGACTTCGATCGTCTCTTAATGTTCGAGCACGCTCGTAAAACCGCTGAAGCTACCTACGCTAGAGACCCTCTCGATGCCACAGTGAGTACTCTATATTCCTTAAACGAACCGTCGTTTTGTTTAATTTCCTGTTTTTTCCGTTGTCAATTCTGCTCTTCTCCTTAAAAGATTTTTTTTATACTTGATTATCACCTGTGTGTGTCAGACCATATATATGTATCTCGTTCAGTATTTAGAGAACACACACTGGCTATCGCTTCAATTTTCATTCTGTAAATCATTGATGTATTATCACTATTTCTAGTGATTTGTTAGCATTAAAGAAGGGGGTTATGTTTCGCAGAACTTGACTAAGTGGGGTGAGGCATTGCTGGAATTATCGCAATTTCAAACTGTAGCAGAGGCAAAGAAGATGATAAATGGTACTATAGTTTATTCGTTGCTATAATTACCAATTCACAACTGAGCAAATTTTCTGGGATTTATGTTATTGGGACGGTGTCTTTATTATACAGATGCCATTTCAAAGTTGGAAGAGGCATTGATGTTAAATCCAACATCCAATGCCATGTGGTCTATAGGAAATGCCAATACTTCTTATGCATTTCTGACTCCTGATCTTGACGTAGCTAAAAGTTATTTCGACAAGGCAGCTAATTATTTCCAACAAGCAGTTGATGAGGTAATTTTGGAGTTATTTGGTGGGTTTTGATTCGAGGCACATGTTTAAGCATGTTAGTTTCTAGTGGTCTTTGGCGAGATGCAAGTTATAACTGCAAATTTGATATTTTTTAATACAGGATCCAAACAACGAGCTTTATCGTAAGTCCTTGGAAGTTTGCGCCAAGGTATGTGTCTCCTTCTCTTCTCACAAGTAAATGTGAGTGTAAACTGTTGTTTCTATTTGTGTATTTGGTGGTCTTGAAGCCTGCCCTTCTAAACTTCTGGTATGCAATTTACTAATTATACTAATTTGGCCCTCTATCTACTATTAAAACAGAAATCACCTAGCATTTTACATGAAAGCAGTGCGGAAAGCAGAAAGTACATCTTACGTTTGCAAATTTTTCTATTTGAGGTGTTAGCTCTCATGGAATCAAATATAAAAAACCACGACAATTATATTGATTGTTGCTATTGTCAGCTTCTTCAAATCTTCAATATTTTCCTTTTTATTTTGTGCACGGTATTCAGATTGAATATTGCAAATCAGGATTTAACTTTTCCAAAATCACTTCTGTCTATCCTGATCAAATGAACTCCACTTTTTTTATTATATGTTAGTACTATCTTCAAAGTGATCTGTTTGATTAATTATTGATGTGTGCCACTTCCTGTGTTCTGATGAAAGATGTTGTTGATGATATCTTCACAGGCTCCAGAATTACATACGGAGATCCATAAGCATTCAAGCAGTCAACAGATTATGGGTGGGGGGGGTTCTACTGCTTCTTCAAATGCAAAGGTGAGAAATTTAGGGGTTGATTGTTTCTAAGTTTTGCCCAAGTCAATACCTACTTTGTTGTTTACTCCATCCCATTCTTTGAAAAAAAAAGTGTGGTTTCCTTCCTACCCTCCCTCCTTTTTAAAAAAAAAAAAAAATAGGAAAAATAGTGAGGGGGGATTTTTTTATTGCAGCATAAAATTTCATCATATATGAGCTTTTCCTACTATACCGAGACTTGCAGATGGTTTCCTCTTTGAAACTATAGGGTTATTCTAAATTGAAAACCCAATAGGAGTTTTCTCTCTCCTTTTGGGATGAAAAGGAATCTATCAACAAAGAACACAAAAAATGCTGGCTTCAAACTGAAACCTAACGCAAAGTGTTCCCAATATCTCTGCATTTCAGCTAAAGAAACCAGTAAGAATATTTCAGATTTTTAGCATTCAGGGTTTGGTATCTTAAAATGTTGTATGACCCTTAAAATTTCTGATGGGTGCTCTTGTAAGGTAAAATAGGAAAGTAACCAAATTATTGAGACAATTGGAAACATTGTTATGATTAAATGGCAGAAATTCTTGTGATTGAAAGCCCAAGGGATATGTTGACATTCTAGTCCACATCTGGTGGAGTAAAGTGAATTAAATTGTAGCAGCAGTGACTTAGATTTGGCAGGAAAGAGAAATAATACTTGGACTGTAGAGTTAAATAAGTTCTCATACCGTGCCATGTTGGTTGTACCTTTCCCCCTTCCAAAGTCATGAGTTTGAGTCCTCTTGAATATAATAAGAAATTGTGAAGAGTCTACAGTTCTTTTGATTAAGGTGTCTTCCTATCTCCTTTCCACTTTTCTTTTCTTTTCTTATTTTTTATAAAAAAAATTGTAGAGAAGTATCTAGCAAATTAGCACGAGGAATTGTTAGTTTTTAACCCATTCTGTTATTGAACTTACAACGTTTGAATTGAAGTCTCTAAGATGCTGTAATGATAGTTTGGTCATCAATTTTCATGCGAATTATTTGCAATGTACAGATGATCAAGAGTCCTCTAGTTTCACTCCGTGGTTCTTGCTCCATATTCTCTTTGTTTTCTTTTTTCTTCCAAATCACGTGATATTGAATATAACACAAGATATTTCCGCAACATGAACACTATATCTACCACTGTGGTTTGCAACAACTATGAACTGCTTGCCCTCAATGGCACTTTGCGATTTAGATTGGGGTCCTGACAGCATGGAGGTTTTCCACTGATAATTTGTACAACTTCTGTCATTGTGCACATGGGTTGTTGAATTTTTTTTAACAAATCGACTTGGATGCACAAACTTCAAATTGACTCTAAAGGTTGCATGCTGCTACGCGCATGCTATTCATACATGTGTAGTGCATTGGTGTTTTCCTTGCATGCATAACTTATGCTTATGGTGGAAGAATGTCATTGATTTCACTTATCCAAATGCTAGGTTGGTCAATCAAGTTTTTGTAAGTTCCTAGGGTAAGTCAAAACCTTATTTATGTGTTTCCTGCTGCCTACCTTCATGAAACAGTCAACAATTTGAGCTTAAACTCTTTTCTTCATTCTGGTTAAAGCTCTTTGTGGTTTCTTGTTGTTGATGGATATCTCAAGTTCGACATGATGTAAGGTTCTCGGCATATGCTAAGTCCCCAAAAATCTAGATAAACACATCAAATCCATAGTTTGTAATGCAGTTTACATACTATCTTTTTCCAAGGATTTGGTTCAGGAAGTGATGGTTGGGAATGGGTTAATATTGAGCTCTAACCAACTGTTTTCCCGCAAGTCACTGCATTAAATTTTATCTCAAAACACTCCCTATTTATTTCTTAAAGCATCATAAGACATTTTTTAATTCTATTTCAGGGCTCCAAGAAGAAGACAAACAGTGATCTGAAGTATGATATATTTGGATGGATTATCCTTGCAGTTGGCATCGTTGCATGGGTGGGGATGGCGAAATCCAATGTTCCTCCTCCTCCAAGATAAGCATGAAGTAAATACGCCAATATCTTTGCAAGAATGTTCAAGTATTGATCAAAAGATTCCAACTGGAAGGCATGTAAATTCAGTTATACATGTGGTATGCTATCCGCATGTTGATTTTGACCTTTTGGTTTCACTAATGCTTATTCGGCTAGGATTATCATTTTCATGCAAATTTTTATTATTTATATCCGTTGACAGTCTTTCAAGCCTTTTCTGTTTCCCTCGTACTTTCATTTGCTTGGGGTGGTTTGATGTCATGAAAGCCCTGCCACCTATAAAAAGGTCTTTGAAATCCACCCTGTTGCGTCTGTCATTAGTTTGGTGCCATGACTAATGCAACCATGTATCACCTAGAACTGAACGCTTGCGAATTTATCTTGGTGGATCCATTTTTCTTCATCGAAACCAAAATTAAATGTTGTAGCTGGCAGGCAAACTGCTCCTATAACACACAGAATCCAAGAGGAGAGATTTAATTCTAGATCTTTTGATTCTTATGTGAAAAATAAGGGAGCTTGGCGAACGGGTTTTTGACCGTGGTAAGAAGTATGGATGCTCAGAATGACAGTGAAAATCAGGAAGCAATATGATGGCTGGTAGGAACCATTCTCTTTGATTACCCGATGCTATATTTTATCCCCTTGATTAAAAGCTTGATTCATGCATAGCCTATGCAGTGTCATGTAGCTGCCTCGGTGAATTGTCTATGGCTGTAGATGTGATGACTGACGCACTTGAGTTGTAGAGGCCAACGAGGCCTGAGGTCCATGGGCTTGGTGCTTGATTGATCTTAAAACATGGTGGTGATGTTAAATTTTGCTCTTGATAACTTATTCATATGCCATGCATGAAGATCTCTTGCCTCTAGTTTCCCAGGTATCAGGGAAGCATGTCAGGGAATCTCTACGTGTGTTTTCTTGGATGGAACTGCAAATACGATGCCTGTGAATAAATAAAACCTCGAGTTTCTGAACTGTATACCTCCTAAATGACGCTCTCAAATTAAACCCTCTATTCATTGGCAGGTCATGCTGAGGAGTGCAGTTTCTTCGGGTGGAAACACTATCAGGCACGATAATTAAACCCAGCTTGACTTGAAACCCACCCAGCTCTACTTGAAACCCTGCCTACTTGGCATGGTTTGGGCTGAGTTAAAAAAACAGAAGTCAACTTGGAGTTGATCTTCTTTGAATGTTTGACTCGGTAAGTTTCAGTTGATTTGGTCAAAATCAGGTTTGAATTTTTTAGAAAAAAACTAAAATTTCCTTCAAAATGACGTCTTACAAAAAATCTTGACTTGATTAATTATCTCAACCAATAACCTATTACTTGCTTCCAGTGATATGAACCGAGTCGAGTTTAATACGTAAAAATAAAATCATGTTTAATTTTGTTTTCTTCGAACTTTCTCTCTTTTATTTTTTACATTTTGCTGACCACCGTATGCGGCCAGTGCGTATCTATTGTTTGAGAAGGTATACATAATCCACCAAAAGATGGGAGATGCAACCGTGGTCCGTGGCCATTTAATTGTAGCCTATTTTATTTTAATCTTTTTCCCTATTTGGCTTCCACGCTTGTTCTCAATGGGATCCATTGTCGTGGGCAAAGGCTTCTTTCTTCTTTAAGTGAAACCATATTCTCGGTGGCATTTACCATTATTCAACCGCATCACTCGGTGCTCCAATGCACCTATAATTTGGTTCCTCGTTTCTCCAACTGTAATTTATTTCTTCTAGTCCATAAAGCACCCGAGTGATTTAAATCTCGATCACAAGGTTTCTGACTTGATTTTGAATTTTATAGCAGGAGACATCTTCAAGATGCACCCCATGTTTTAGTTTTTGTCTTGCAGGTCCAGTTAGCTATTTTTTAGCTTAGCATGCTGCTGTTGCAATTATTTGTATTCTATGTAGCTATCATAGTTATGATTACTTTTAACTGATTGTAATCTTTTTTTTTAATGTGGATGTCCGGGTTAACTTGCGCATATCTCGACTAATTTCATGATCCTGAAGTTAACGATCATGTAAATCTCTAATGATCCTAAAATTTATGAAACTCAAACTGATAATTTCTAAAAAAACAAATTTAAAATCTAACCAATTAACTTACTAACATCAAGATTAACTGCTGGTAATTTTTGTTTGGCCAACAGCAGGATTGTCTTTCTCTGTGATCAGGGTACAATTATACCGGATAGTTACGGCATCTGATGCCAAATTTATGATTCCTTGGTGGAATCATGATTTTCTTTTGCCGCTGCAGGTCCACCGCATTCTCTTATTAGTATGTAGTGGTGGGGGCTAAGCTGGCAGATTCATGGTGGACACCTTTCTATGAGTGGAGAGAAATCTCACTACAATTAAGGTTTGTTTTATTTTATTTTTTTCCCACGAGGGTGCAAGTACTATGATAATGCTAAATTAGCTACAAGTTAACTAAGCATTCCACTTTGATTTAGCTGTATTGGGTGCTCTTAAAGGGACGCTCCCAGAAGATGTGATGGCTGCCGCAAAGACACCTTACTTTTGTGTAGTTGTTAACTCCACCCTCTTTTATTGGTTCCTATTGGTGAAGTTGTATTGATAGCTTTTCTCTTTAGATTTGTTTTTCTGCAACACCTTTCTGGCCCTTCTGCGGTTCTTGCTTCCATTAGTTTCTGGAGAAGCAATCTATACAGGACTTAGTGGGGTGCTTGATATTACCTCCAGCTTAGCTTGAAATAAAGTAGAGCACCCATTATCATTATTATTCTACTATATTTTAAAGCGTTATCGTTTGCTTTGTTCTGAAGGATATGATATGCTGATTTAGTTACAGGCCCCAGTCGTATGAATGCTTTTTGTGTGGAGAAGCATGGAAACTGCTTGATATTTGCACCAGGAAATGCTTCCGTTGGCAGAAGTTTCTCTGTCTATATATGATTGTGGTTAATTTGTCCAAAACAGAACGGAAGAGACAGTGGGTGTGTGCATGCTGAAGACATGATTTGTGGCCTAGTAGAGCGACTATGGTGGGGATTTCTCCCCCCTTCTTCAAGGAGGGACTATCGCAGTGTTTGTCTATTTTCAATTTACTTGATCGATCCTTGGTTGTTCTTGCATGTATTGTGCCTGCAATTCAAGTCCCATTTTGCTTTAAAACTTGCTGGGACCACACCATACATACAGCTTTTGATCATGTCATGAGACAAGCAGTTCAACATGTGCAAGGGTTGGCTTTTGATCAGTTCAGAAGACTCGTCAATTTCACTACCTCATTTGATGATCAAAACCTGAGGAAATATATCCATGTTTAATAAAATCTTGTTCAGGAGCCAATAATCCTGAGGAATTTAATGATGAAAACCTTGTGGAAATACATGTTCAAGTACAGAGAGAACATTTCTAATCCAGACAACATATGCGAGGGTTGGCTTTTGTAAGATTGCTCTCTTGCATCAGTCACTTTTGTAAAGATTGGATACAATCTATTTATAGGTGAGGCCGAGTTTCTCTCCATTTTCAACAAAGGCTGCTCTACAATATGTACACATATCCCATGCGTTTGCTTTTTTCAAAGGCGTGGTAGAAGTTCAGAAGAGGTCAATTATGAATGTCAACTGATTTTGTTAATTGATTTTCAAAGTAATTTAAACTAATTTTTGGTTTAAAATATATTTAAAAATACTTTTTATTTTTTTAAAATTATTTTTAACACCTACAAATCTAATTTAAAAATATAAAAAAATAATCTTAAACAAAAAAAATCAAAAAATCATGAAACACGGTTGCACCGCAACCCTAGCAAACAAAAAAGCATAGTCTTAATCTTGAGAGGTAGCTCAACTAATTAAGTTCTGAGTTTGCTTTCCAATAATTATGAGTTCAAGTTTTTTTAGAACTACAAAAAATGTATATGATTATTAATTTTAAAATGTATAAAATTAATTAAAATATATATAACTGATTTAAATACTCACCTTAAGAGAGGAAAAAAAAAAAAGAGGAAAAAGCATAGCCTTTATGCCTGTGTGTGTCAAAGCGCATAGTTAAAAGGTATGGCTGCGTTGGGCTGTGAACGAAAGAGGAATAGAAGATATGCCTCCCCAGTTTATAGTATCGGGGAAGGTGGAGTATATTATACGTGTGTTCGATTAGGAGGAAATCACAAATTCGATTTTTTTTTTCGGTTAATGCAATGTAATTAATGTAATAGAACAATTTCCTAGGAACATGTGAATAGCTTAATTTCTTGGGTTTAGCTGTCTTAACGTGCTATATATATATATATATATATAGACACACACACTCACACACCATGGTGTTTATTAACTAATTAATTAGTTTGAAGTACAAATACTACCCATCCCATTCCTTAGTTTTCACTTAGGAAAATAAGTTGGTGAATGTAGTAAAATCATTTCCTGTATTTAATCTCACTTAATTACTTAGTCAGTTGAGTGCCTCTGTGAAAGAGACGGTGTTTCAAATAAGAGGGCCAGAGAATTCCCACACAATCATATTTTATTATTGGAAGCAATAATATCCTGCTTAGTTATTAAATTTGTTATATATTCTATTGATTTGTCAATTCAAAATCTTGGCTAAGCTAGATTCTTTTTTCAAATTATTTTAAAAATTAACCCGATCAAACTTTTTTAAAAAAACTCAAATAAACTCTTGTTAAATATAATATAGTCAATTTCAAAGATCTTTTCTAAAGATTTTTATTCAAAATAATATTATATTTTATTGAAAGCAATAATATCTTGTATAGTTATTAAATTCGATATTCTATTGATTAGCCAATTCAAAGTCTAATTCTAGTTAGATTTTATGTCAAATAATTTTTAAAATTAACCTAGTCAAGCTTGAATGATAAGAAAAAACAATTCAGGATGGAACTAAATTCATGTTAGGCATGATGTGGTCAACTTCAAAGATCTTTTCAAAGATTTTTGTTCAAAAAAGTATGTTGTTTTTAAATTTTATTTAAAATGATAGTGTTTAACAAACTCATATCCGACATACCCTAAACTTGCAAGCATGGTCTTTTGTCATTAAAAAAAAAAGAAAAATATAACAGCATCGGAGGGTAAAGAACAAAACCTGGACTCATTGATGGAGGTAAGAGGAGGACACGAAAATGGTTGTCACTTTCGAGTTAAAAACGAGGTTTGTGCATTGATGTGTCGATCTTGTAAAAAAACTATCTCAATTTAATAGCTTAAGCTATAAAGTGAAGCCCAATATATAATTTATATTATTCTCTAACACACACTCTCAAGTAAAAATCTTTTGGGCTTAAAACTTGTACAGACCCACATTACTTTATGTTTAATTTTTATCAAATAAATAAGGATAGTAAGATTTGAACTCATGACCTCTTAGTTATGAAGGCTCTGATACTATATTAAATAAATATCTCAATTTAATAACTTAAATTATAATATAAGTTTCTAAGATATTATTTATATTATTCTCTAATTAAAAAATATATATTCAATAAAAAACAAAAAAGAATATTGCGAAATGCCACCAGAGCACACATGCAGAGTAGAGCTGAGGGCTCACTCCTCAGTGTAAAGGATGCCTTCAAGGGACAATGGTGGTGGCACCATTATTGAGAAACTGGGATTCCCACCCCTCCATGATTAAGCCATGGCATAATTCTTCAGATCTTCTCTACACCTGTCAGACATCTCAAAATGGGATGGTTATAAATGAAGGAGAGACATAATATGTTGAGAACGAATATTAATGACGACCATATCTAGAGATTATTCGGTGATTATGTTCACCATGGACCACCACCCAATTAATTATGTGGATGTCTATTAATTCTTCTTCTCTTCTTTTCTACAAAAAAGAAAAAAGAAAAAAAAAAGTGGAATATAGACGAGTCCAGATCATTCCTGACAGAATAATATTTATAAATATTTGGATGGACTCGACAAGGTTTCCATCCTGTCTGCTTTTCGAGACAGGAGATTGAGTATCATTAGCACTAAGCCTTTGTTAGCGAGACGACTGTTAGCACGCCATAGCCAATGTCATCCGCTTGAAGGAATAAAGCGACTGCATTTTTAAGTGACCGTACGGACAAAATAGGAACCCACTAACTTCCCTTTATCTCAGTTCTAAGCATTATAATATTCTAATTTTCCATATCGATTTCCTTCTTTTTTACGATATCGCAGCCGACATGAATCGCAGCCGACATGGCTTGTGTGTTTGATATTGTGATAATTTTTATAGTTATGATTTAAAAAAAATTATTTTATAAAAAATATTTTTAATTAGGGTTGGTTTGTTATTTATATATATTTGGTTAAAATTGTGATTAAATAAAAAGTAGTTTAATGTGTTTAGTTAAACATGCTTTTCAAATTAAGATTATAAAATAACTAAAAAATATATATATTAATATTGATGATTTTTAATTTAAATATTATAGATTTAACTACCACTATTACATCATTAAATAAATAATATTTTATATCAAATATTTTTAATTGTTCCATTAACTTATTTACAATTTCATCACGTATGAAATTCATCTAATAAGGACTATATTTTTCATGGTTTTTTGAGCATGCAGTAAAATCAAGTAAAATATTATGAGAAACAAAATTAGAATTGCGATCAAATTCTACAGATACTACATCATCATGCGATCTCCTTTCAATTTATGTAATGTTATTGAATAATATTAAATACTAGTTTTTGAGTAAAACACAATAAAAAAAAATTAAAATTTTTTTCCGGTCAGACGCGGTTCAATAAACAGTTGAGTCACTGTTCACATGAACGGTGACCCGTGTATTAATTTACCTGGCACTGTTCATGTGAATAGTGCCAAGTAAATTAATCTACTTGGCACCGCTCAGATGATGATGATTGCCAAAGAAATATTAAAAACTCCTACTTGAGCTGAAGAAAGGAAGCAAACAACAAATTGGATGGGCTCTTGAGTTTTTTCTTTCTCTTGGCAACAAGCAGGCATAAGTGAAAAGCATCAATTTTTTGTTTCATCAAAATCGGCGGTACAAACTCAATTTTTAGTGAAACCCGTCTCCAAAATCTGAGTTCAAAATGTTTACCAAACAGTTATAAAGTGTGGTTTAAACAAAACACAGTTCCAACCACAATACCAAACAGTTAGATAGGTGTTTAGGGTTGTGATATAAATTACTTTTTATTTAAAAATTTTTTTATATAAATAAAAAATATATTATTTTAACTTTTACTAAATCAATGTTTGAAACACAATTACGCATAGGACTCGATGCAAAAAAGCAAAAGTTATTTAACTAACACAGTAATTTATTTTTTTGGTGGTTGAGCAGAAAGTATAAACTATTACAATACTCTAAATTTTTATCAAGTTATTTTTAAAAAAATATTATTTATGTATATTGAGAAGATTTTGATTGTTTTAAATAATAATTTCAAATTAAAAAAAAAAAAAAAAGAAACTAGCTAGCTATATTAAGAGTAAAAAGATATATAGCGACAAGGTCTCTAGCCTAGTCAGCTTTAGGACATGCATTCGTGCTTAGATAATTTGCATTTTCAGCAATTAAAATTATATTTCCAAGTGAAGCCTTCAGATATCATAAAATAAGCATAATTGTCCTCGTACATTGATGTTGAATTATGCATAAAGTGACCTTTACAAATCTCTCGCGCGTGCTAAGAATATTAATCTCTCTACAGATCTTTATTATCTTTCTTCATCATTTGGTATATGATTGGAATCAATGTATAGTTTCAAAACTTATTCTACTAGTGTATCAACGTGTCTATTATAAAATATCTGAAGCATATTTTCTTTGAAACAAAAAAAAAATTCCTTTTCAAGATCGAAAAACTTTAATTATAGTAAAATATTCTCAAGTGCCTAGATTTTTCATTTCAATTTTTTTTTTTTTTTTGGCCAAGTAGTCTTCATGAACCGTTATTTTATCTACATATACAACAAATATAGTAATCTTACTCAACTGTCTTTTTATAAACTACTATCAAGAATTTTTCTATCAGTAATTACAGTGGAAAAATAAAAAATAAAAAAATTCAAACAAAACAATCACGGGTAATTTTTATCAAAAAAATTAACTTGATGGTAAAGTACATCCTTAAATATGCCAACAAAAAAAATTTCTTGGTATATACTGATGAAATTACATATGGTAAAAAAAGAGAAATCATATGGTGATGTGGTATTTTTACCGACAGAATGACTGATAGAATAATTTTATCGGTCATTCCATCAATAATATTTAATTTATGACCGGTAATATTTAACATTTTTATATTATAAAATAAAATATTTTTATTTAACAAATGCAACTTCAGATTTACAAACATTGAAGTTGCAAAAACAATAACATCGATCTTTAAATCATCGATGAGAATTCTATTGTTTCAATTAAGTCATATATCCATACATCCTAAATGGAAACCGCAGGTTGATGCATGGTTTTCAAGGTTTCCAAAATATTAACTTAAATAAAAAAAAAATTTCATGTTAATTCGGTTAGTTTATTGAAATTACTAAAATTTCTCTTTTATAAATTTTCACTACAAGGAAAAATTTGAATGGGAGAGAGCTAATAATAATATTGTGAGGAGGATTTAAGAAAATCACACTGCAACTAAGTAAAATCAAAATTAGGATAATTTTTTTTTTCATTTACTAACAGATAATCTATTGGTAACATATAAGTTGTGTGATTTTTTGTACGAAGCTCAAAAAAAAGAAAAAAATCCGATAGAAAGCGAGCTTCCAGCCTGTAATGACGTGGCGATTTAGAGGGATTTTAGACCACCATATATCTCGGAGGTTAATTGTATGGGTGGAATACATTCAACATGTGATGTCTGCGAACTTCACGTGACTGTCACAGTCCGATGCGAAGAACCGACACCGACATGTTCACGATTCCGTTACCATACACACCGATGACTCCATTCTATTTTTTTTGCATGCAAAGCAGATGGTAAGATATTTTTTATAAATATATTTAACTGACACAATTTTTATCTCGCAGGCTACGGTTCTTAGACGCGAGCCCAGCTCGATAAAGCTTTTTGTTGAAATGCATGTGTAGAGTGATGACCGTTAAAAAGAAATGTAACAGTCCATGGATAGTCGAGTTCAACACTTTGTAATATGTTGGTTTTCAACCATTTTTTATTAAATGTAATTTCCTTCAATTTAATGATTTTTTTTCTTTTCATGATGAGTATAACAGCTGCTTAAAAGAGAGATACGAGGACGATCCTTTGACCGATCGAATATCGATCTCAATTTATGGTTGGAGGTAGGATCGTTTCGTGGGCCCGGTATAAATTAGGTGCACGGAATCTCTAACACTACGGCCAAAAACTTGCGGATGGCCCGTAGTGTTTCGAACACTGGATGCTTGCAATTAATTCCGAGCATTCAAACTCCAGAGTTCGCGGCGATGTTAGACCAACAAGTACAGGATCGAACAACTCATCTCAATGAAAAATATGAACAACTCACTGCAAATTATGAATAATTCTGCCGAGTGGTAATGGAGTTGAGATCACATATAGGCGATCCATTTGGTCCTCCTTATTGGCCACACGGTCTCAGCGACGACTAGCCTCCTCCTCCCCTAGCGCCGCCTCTACTTTAAATTTATTGTATTTGAACTGTTTAAAATGTTTAAGTTTGTAGTAAATATTTATTTTTTATATTATTTTAATTTCTTTTTAAATATTTTAATTTTATTTCATTTTAATTATTTTTCTACTTATGTTCAATATATTTTTTAAAATATATATTTTAAATTATTACTGATAGGGTTACCGATAGAACGCTTCTGTCTGTATGGTTGTGTAGAAACGGAGGCAAAACTCGAAAATCATTAAAATCGCATAAAACTTGTTCAAAATCGCATAAAACCATAACAACTCGCAAAAACGTTAAAAACGTTACGTTTTCACGACTTCACATAAATGTCACCGGACCAATTGACCAAATGCAAAATTAGAAAAGTAAAAATTTTGACTTCGTCCCTGTCTCACAATCTCTTTTCTTTCCCAATTCCCACCCGACCAGGTGACCACCCTTACTCTACCGGTGACTTCGTATCTGTCTCACACTCCTTGACTCCAGACTTCGTCCAATCGTCCCCTCCCTTCCCTGTCTCACACTTTCCCAGTCTCTCTGAGGACCCTGACTCCTCCCCTTTTCCCTTTCCCCTTTCCCCAGCAAATTCATAAATCACTCCCCCCCCCGATTCGCAGCGTTCTTGGCGAGACGAAGGTAAGAATTGATTCTCAATCCCAAGCTTTGTTTTTTCTGTCTAATAGTGGTGATTAGAGACAAAAAATGATCTGGGTATGCTGTGAAATTCACTGTTTATCTTCTGTGAAACCTCACACTCACACCTATGCTCTGTTTGATCTTGTTTGCTTTGGTGTTGCAGATTCAACGAAGCAAGGAAGCAACGAAGCATTCCAATTTCCAGGATTGCAGGTATTTTGTAAATCCAAAAACTGCAAACTTTAGAGCAATTGATGCTCCTGTTTGGAATGCCTTTTGCATTTAATTTATCTAGGCTTTTTGTGTATTACTAGATAGCAATTTAATATGGACTGCATCTCTCAAATGGTATCATCCTGCAAGGCTTTGATTTCGTGATATTTGGTTTACACTATATTGAGTGTATTCTGTTTTCCTTTTTTCATGAGAGAGAGTGTAACTGTGTAACCATTTGCATGCTTTGGCATTGCACTTGTTCTTTCATATTTCCTTGTCAGAATCGTGTCCAATATATAACCTAGATGCTACAAGTTGATGATTACTACACTAGTTTTTGTTTCAATGATTGAGGCATTTCATTAAGCTTTATGCATTTTAAGTAAATATGATGAACAATCAGTTTTTTGCCAGTATATCAATCAGTTAAATGTGATGAACAATCATTTTAAGTAACGCAATTGGTCTCCTTTAGCTTCCTTATTCCTTTGTTCTACCAAATCATGCAAATATGCACCCATTCCACTGCTATTTTTAGCTTGATCTTGATACATGGAGTTGTTGGCTTTGAAAACTTCTTAATTACTGTCCTGATCTACCTAGTGATATATAACCTTTAGGCTTGTCTAGGCATGCTTATACTTGAACTTTTATTGTCTACTGTTCAGATTGCTTGAATTTCCCCATAAGAGTGGTGTGTGAATGTATAATCTTAATTATGTCCAATATTATAGCAAGAGTGGTTTTGAACTGTAGGATACATGGCATCTAAAAAAACTACAAGTGGCAATAGACTTAACGTGGGATGGCAATATGGTATAGATGTTGATAAGAATTCAAAAAGAGTGCAGTGCAAGTTTTGTCAGAAAATTATTAGTGGAGGCATTTACCGTTTCAAGCATCATGTGGCTTGCACTCAAAAGGATGTTGAGCCATGCCAGCAAGTACCAGAAGATGTAAAGAAGATAATTTTGAATGTTCTGGTAAAAAATCAAGAAGCATCTGAGAAGAAAAGAAAGGCTTTCCAATGTATTGGAAAAGATAAAGATAATGATGAAGGGAATGAAATTACCTCAGTGGACAAAGGAAAGAGAGTAGCGAGTGGGAGTGGAAGTACACAAACCACCATCAATCAACTGCTAAAAAAGGATCTTAGAGAATAAGCATGTCTACAAATTGCAAGATTTTTCTACACCAGTGCAATTCCATTTAACTGTGTGAAAAACCCTGAATTTGTTAAGGCACTTGAATTGGTTGCAAAGCAGAGGTCAAGTTTTAAGCCTCCATCCTACCATGATATTAGAGAGAAGTATTCGAAGCAAGAAGTAGATCATACGATTAACTTGCTTGGGGAGTACAAGTTAGAATGGAAAAAAACAGGTTGCTCAATAATGTCTGATGGATGGACTGATAAGAAAATGCCTTCTATTTGCAACTTTTTGGTTAATAGTCCTAAAGGGACAATTTTTTTTATCATCCGTAGATACCTCTAATATATCCAAGACTGCTGATAAAGTATTTGAGATGTTGGATGCTATTGTGGAGAGGATTGGAGAGGAAAATGTGGTGCAAGTAGTAACTAACAATGCTGCAAATTATAAGGCAGCAAGGCAATTGTTGATGGGGAAAAGAAAATGATTGTTTTGGACACCATGTGCTGCCCATTGTATTGACTTGATATTGGAAGATTTTGAGAAGAAACTAGAGGTCCATCAAGTAACTATTGCTAATGGGAGGAGAATCACCTCATACATATATTCAAGAACTATTCTCATTTCCATGCTTAGACACTTTACAAAAGGAAAGGATTTGATTAAGCCTGCTGCCACTAGATTTGCTATTGCATACTTAACTCTTGGATGTTTGAGTGATTGTAAGATACAGTTGATGACAATGTTTACTTCCATCCAATGGAGGTCATGTAGGTTTTCAAAAACAGAAGAAGGGAAGCGAATTCAAAGTTGTGTTTTGGACAGCAAGTTTTGGCATGATGTTACTACATGTATTAAGGCAACATATCCTCTGATAAAAGTTCTTCGATTAGTTGATTCAGATGAGAAACCAGCTATGAGTTTTATATATGAAGCAATGGATCAAGCAAAATAGAAGATACAAGTGAATTTTGGTTTTATGAAAAAAAGGTATTGCTTATATATCTTGCTAATTATTTATTTACTACTATCAGTTGATTATAATGTTTACCAGCTAGGTCATGTAATGTTGATGATAATATTCTTATTTTTATTTTGTAGTTATATGCCTATATGGAATATCATTGATGCAAGATGGGAACTTCAACTTCACAGACCTTTACATGCAACAGCATATTATTTGAATCCTCATTATCATTATAATTCTAATTTTAAAGTTAATGCCAACATTAAAATTGGATTATATCAATGTTTAGAAAGGATGGTGCCCGATGCAAGTGAAAGGTGTAAAATTGACTTGCAACTTGATTCATTCAAGGATACAAGTGGGTTGTTCGGTATTGAGGTTGCCAAGATAACAAGGGATAAAAAGACTCTAGCTAAATGGTGGGATTCTTACGGGGATGAATGTCTAGAGCTACAAAAATTTGCAATTCGAGTTCTAAGCTTGACTTGTAGTTCATCTGGATGCGAGCGAAACTGGAGTGCATTTGAGATGGTAAGTTTTTTCCTTTTTAATTTTAATGTTTTTATATTTTATAAGAATTTTATATGGTATTAATTTGAATTGCTTACGTAGGTTCATACAAAACGAAGAAATCATTTGCATCAGAAAAAAATGAATGACTTGGTATTTGTAATGTGCAATATGAAATTAAATGATAGCCAAGTCAAAAAGCAAGCTAATGATTTTGGTGAAGTTTTTGATCATCTCTCATCTAATGATGACTGGATAACCGAGAGAGAGAAACATGATGGTTCATCCAACTTTGATTTGCTTGGTGTCATTGATAGTGCAACACGAAGGAAAAACGGTAAAGAAGATGAAAGTGATGATGAAGAAAATCTTAATGATGTTGGGATGGAGTGTTACGGAACTGAAGATGATTTAGAGATTCAGAATGATGTCAATCCAGATAATTCAAGGAGCTTGGAGTTAAATATTGTTGACAATATTGGTGTTGGTCCTGGTACTAGTAGTAGCACTAATATTCCTAATATCGGTGATGGTACTAGTAGTAGCAGTAATAATCCTTTAGATGGTAATGATTTTGATGACTGTTTTAGGAATAATGAGGGAGACAAAGGCAATGAGGGTGTGTTTAGTTTACATGACACACCCACAGACTGTTTGTTTTAGGTGTGTTAACTTTTAGTTATTGAAATACTATGGACATGTATGAATTTTTATTTGAATTATGTATTTTAAGATGTTTGGATGTTTGTATTGTTTATTTTATTTTTATTTAAATTATGTATTTTAATATGTTTGGATATTTGTATTATTTAAAATATTTTACTTGTGATTTTACGATTTTAGTTAAAATATTTTACTTCTGATTTTACGATTTTTAATTAAAATTTTTTACTTCCGATTTTACGAGTCGAGTTTAAATTATATGTTTCGTGTCGTGTCAAAAAAGCGTTTTTGACAACCTTGTCTGTCTGTATACTCCAGAGAGTTAGAAAAGAATTACTGTAAATGTCACTACTACTATTAACTCTCCGACGACATTACAGATGGTATTTCATTAGTGATAAGTTATATTTATCGATGGATATACTGATAGAAAAATAAAAGCATTAATGAAATTACATACGGTTTTCTTGTTGGTAATATGTTAAATTTACCAATAGAATGAAGCGGGTAGATTTTTTTTGGCATACTTTGTCTATCTATAAATCCAAATCCATCGGTAAATTTATTACCGATGGACTCACAAACAGATCATAAATTACCGACAAAGATTTTTTTGATTAATTATTTTTGTCTGTGATTTTATCAGAAAAATACATAGTGACGAACCGTAAAAGTAAATACCAACAAAAAGTTTTATTGGTCAAATTGTTTAATCTGACAGTGAATATGTGATCTAAATTGTCATGATACTATGTTTATAAATAGAAAGAAAATATTTTTCTGTTTTTTTATATTTAAAACACGAGGAGAGAGCTATATATATATATATATATATAATACAAACTAAATTAACTTAAAAAAATAATTATACAAAAAATCATGAATCCAACAATAAAAAAATTACTCTAAATCCATAAACAAGAAATAAAGAAATCTCAGCATATAATTCACTGGTTCTAGTGCCGCAACATGCCTTTGTTTCTCCCAGCATCCAAAGCTTATGATGGGGTCCAACAGAAGCTTAGATTTGTCCCATAACCACAAGAACCTCAGCTCCTAGCTAGCTAGTTGACGAGCTGGGCATGAGTGAGTGCTATTATTATATTATTATAATAAATACAAGATCATGTACTTTAAAGATTTATGTTGGGCATATTTTACTTTTATTCCTATAAATTTATCATCATTTTCACTTCTGTGACTATCCGCATAACTTCATTGCCGAGATTCTGACCTTTACCCATACTGAGCTGAAAACTTTAAATGAAAGTTTTTATTCGGCAACTGATTGTAATTTAATTATTATTGTTATTTTTTAAAGTATTTTTTATTTAAAAATATATTAAAATAATTTTTTTATTTGTTGAAATTTATTCTTAATATTAACGCATTAAAATAATTTAAAATAAAATAAATAAGTAAAAATTTAAATAGCACATTTTAAATGCAAACACAGACACACAATTAATGTTTGCAAGCGATATAACTTCTGTTTTTAATATATTTTAAAAATATATTTAGTTATAAAAAATATTAAATTAATATATTTTAAATTTTTTAATATATTCATATAAAAAATAATATATTTTTAAATAAAAAATACTTATAAAAAACATCTATATAACATATTATAAAACCTTAAATAAAAGTCAATGGCTGTCTGCCGCGAATCAGGTGGCGTATAATTGCATTGCATTTGACGAACATCCAAACTTGTACTTGATTGAATAAAATGAAAATGGTGTGTGTTGCATTGCAGACAATTAGTATTGGTGTGTACTTAGGCCTATTTGTTTGTTTGCAGAAAAAAATTTATAAAAGAAAATCTTACAAATTAAAAAATTTAAAATTTAAAAAGTAATTTAAAAAAATTTATTAAAATAATAAGAACAAATATTACTAATTAAAAAGTTAAACAAGAATGGAATTGAAAAAAATCTAATTTTATAAATTATCTCAAATAAAATAAATAACAATAAAAATAATAGAGATCAAATCTAACAGATTAAAAAATTAAAAGATGATGAAATTAAAATAATAATAATAATTACAATTTCATAAATTATTAAATAAAAAATTTCAATTAAAAAAATGATAAGAGAAAAGTAAATAACAATCATTAAAATAAAGATCAAAGTTAATATAAAAATCAAATTTTAAGGGATGAAATTGAAAAAAAAATTAACAAAATATATAGTGATCAAAAGTTTGATGACCAAATTTGATATAATCAACAAATAATATGATATTTTCAAATTTTTCACAACTTCTGAAAAGTATTTCCCGCCTAAAATGAAAGGAAAACACTTTCCTGAAAATGAAGTCAAATTTTTCTTTAATAAAAAAATATTTTTTTGTTGATCGAAAAGTGTTTTCTATTGACCAACCTTTTTAATATTAAAAAAATTAAAAAATAATTTTTCAAAAAACAAACATTACTAAAAAGCCCTTCGTATACTAATTTATTGTGAGATTTTATTATCCAAGACCTGAGCCACACGTTCCCGAAAAGTTATATAATTCAGTTGATATCAGTCTCTTTTCTTTCTTTTCAAGAGATCGCGAGCTCAAATCTTTTCTGAATAACTAAAAAAAATTATAAACCGTGCGTTTAATTATCACATGTACAAACGCTTTCACTTTTTTGTCCTTTTCTTTTACTCCTCTTTCCTCTTAAATGTCTTTATATGTGATAATATCTCACAACTAAAAACACATGAAAATAATCTAAATAACTAAAAAAAAAAACTTTAAAATGGATTCGCCGCCAGATTTGATTAGCATTTTAGTGGTCGAGGATAACATCGAAGCTTCTTGAAATCAATAATTGTTTTTTAAAATGTTTTTTTATTTAAAAATATATTAAAATAATATATTTTTATTTAAAAATTATATTAAAATAATATCTTTTTATTTTTTAAAATTTATTTTTTTATTAACACATTAAAACGATATAAAAATACAAAAATAAATTAATTTAAAACAAAAAATAAAAAAATATTATTTTTAAAAACACTTTTGAAACATAAAAACACAAAAAAAATTAACTTTTAATCCAAATTATTCAAGTGGGTTTTAGTTTTCAAAAGATAAAAGAAGTTAATTATATATTTGAACTTGTCAAGCATCATTTTTACCTATTAATAATCTTGTATTTGATCAAATACCATTTCGTAAGTAGTATGTATAATCTTGTATTTGATCAAGTAGAGTCTTAGAGCAAGCTATGATATCAGAGTTATACTCTGATCAACTAATCACAAATTTAAATCTTATTAATTCATTGCTTGTTTGATAAATTAAGAGGTCTAATGAATTTCAACACAAAGTAATTATAATCTTGGGCAAGTTTTATATTTAAGAGATTTTTTTTTTCGGTGCAAGAAAAGTTAAGACAGAAACTGAATACTGACAAAGCAGGCACCAACGGCATTACTAAATAAACCCCGGTAGATTTAGCTCGCCGGCGCCCAATATTAAGAAGGAAAAATGCTTAGCTCATAACCACGAGTCATGCTTAGCCACTAATCAAGGGTAGAAAAGCAGCCACAAGATTTAACCAGAATCAACTTTCCACTACTATATATATACATATCGACCTACACAAGATCCTCCCATGACAAACGTCTTTCTCTACACAATTCTAATTGCTTTTCTTCAAAGAAGGACCCTTTTTTGGCAATCAATCATCACCTCCAAATTATCAGTTTCAGAAATGATGTCCTTGCTAGCCAACCTTTCTTTCTTACTCTTTTTCCTGGCCATCATCACCCACCAAACTCCATGGCCTATCACTGTCCTTTTACTCTCATTATTCTCTTCTTTTGCTCTCTCTCTAAACTATTGGTTAGTCCCTGGAGGTTTTGCATGGAGAAACCATCACGACAATCAAAACCCTTCAAAGTTCCGGGGTCCAGTTGGCTGGCCTGTATTGGGCACTTTACCTCAAATGGGTTCGCTTGCTCATCGAAAACTAGCTAGCATGGCTACCTCGTTAGGTGCAACTAAGCTTATGGCATTTAGTCTAGGCACAACTCGTGTGATCATTAGTAGCCACCCAGACACGGCCAGGGAAATCCTATGGGGGTCTTCTTTCGCTGACCGTCCTGTAAAGGAATCAGCTCGTTTGTTAATGTTTGAGCGTGCCATTGGCTTTGCTCCATCCGGGGACTATTGGCGACACTTGCGTAGAATTGCTGCAAATCATATGTTTTCCCCTAAGAAAATCTCTGGTCTAGAGCCACTTAGGCAACGTTTAGCTAATGAAATATTGGCGGAAGTGAGCGGGGAGATGAAGGAGAGACGGGCTGTTGTGCTTAGAGGGATATTACAAAAAAGTTCATTAAGTAATGTACTGGAGAGTGTTCTTGGCAGTGATGTCCATGTAAAAAGGGAGGAGTTAGGGTTCATGGCTCAAGAAGGATTTGACTTGGTTTCAAGATTTAATTTGGAGGACTATTTTCCACTAAGGTTTTTAGACTTTTATGGGGTGAAGAGAAGGTGTTACAAGCTGGCTGGCAAGGTCAATAGTGTTGTGGGTCAAATTGTGAGGGAAAGAAAAAGAGCTGGCGACTTCAGGAGTCGTACTGACTTTCTTAGTGCTTTGTTGTCTTTGCCCGAGCAAGAGCGGTTGAACGAATCAGATATGGTTCCTCTTTTGTGGGTAAACAAGCTCTCCCCTTTTCTCTCTCATTATTTTCAAAATAAATTAAACAAATCATTTGGCATAAAAAAAAACCCGACAAATTACTTTCCGTTCCAGAATTAATTTTGTGTGAAAATAGTGATATTGACATTTAGCCTACTCATTTCTAAAACTATATGTTATTCCCTGATAAATACACTTTAAATAGTACAAAGGCTGCTGTAGATTAAATATAAATTATATATTGTTAATTAAGTTTGGTTTCTAAACTAATTAAAACCTCAGCGAGAATATTATAAGAAATGCATGGGATGCTAAGGAATGTAGTAATACTTTAATTTTTTGCAGTCTGAAGCCAGAAAAAAAAATTGGAACTTCCTGTTCAAACTAATATTTCAATTTTTGAGATTTTTTACGAGTTTCAAAAATATATTTTAGAGGTTCTTCTTAGTTTTTTTTTAAAAAAATTTTCACTATTTTTCAAATTAAAAAACGACATGAATAATATTTTTTTTTATTTTGTATACAAACACCTATTAGCAATGTAAAAGATTGTTTTTTTATATTTTTATATTTAGTTAGTGTCATTAATTTAATTTTTTCTATAAATCTAGTATAGATATTTTTTTATTTAACAATATAACTTTTTCATGATAATTTTTTAATTGAATGAAATAAAACTCATATTTTATAATTAGATTATCATATATAAAAAAATATTGAGAGGACTATTGTAGATTATGATTTTGATTTTTTATGAAGAATAATTGCAATCTTGATATGTATTTTTTTATTTTTTAGATGGAATTTTTGTTTTTATTTCAACAAATGAACACGTTTTGCAATTTCTTGCTACTTAATACGCCCATAATTTTTCTTAATTTTGTAATCTAATAATTAAGAAAACAAGCATGTTCTTTCCTAGAATATACGATTTTATTAAACTTTAGCATTTATAAAAAAAAAAAAAAAAAAAAAAAAAAACGAGGAACGTTGAGAGACTGCGTGGCTGAAATTTTATGATGTCTCGAGCGTGAGAAGTAAAATATGTCTGAAATCTAATTAAAATATCTTGATAAAATATCTGAAAACCCTCGCCCGTGTTTTGTCTTTTTTCTTCAACGATGTAAATGATGAGTGACGATCGTTTTCTCACCTCTTTGATTCCCCAATGACTCCCCACTAGCGAGCGAGGTCCTTCGCTGCACTGCACATCCTTTTCAGTCCCCTTTATTTGATAGATTCTTAACTATTCTGTATTTAAGGAATTTAAAAGGTTCCTTGTCTTCTTTTCAAGATTTGAAAACAACCATTATGATCTTGAAAAACAACATTTTACAGCTAGAATCTCAGTCTACCTCCCTTTTTATCCACACTTCTTCGTCCATTGACTCACAGAACACTATCAATTCACTTGTGGCTCCACGTTTTCCTTTGCTTTTTACTTCTTAGGAGGCTTGCTCCTAGCTGCACAAATGACTATAAAATAAATATACCTGGTATTTTAATATGTGCCAAAATGTAACTCACAACAAGAACTTTGTCGGGCAACATGCGCAGGAGATGATATTTCGAGGAACGGACACAGTTGCTATACTTCTCGAGTGGATCATGGCGAGGATGGTGTTGCACCCAGAGATCCAAGCTAAGGCCCATCAAGAGCTTGAAAAGCTCATCGGCAATCACAGGCGAGTGCAAGATTCTGACATCCCTAATCTACCCTACCTCCAAGCAATAGTCAAGGAAGTCCTACGACTGCACCCACCTGGCCCACTTCTCTCGTGGGCCCGCCTTGCCATCCATGATGTGCACGTGGACAAAATGTCTATCCCAGCTGGCACGACAGCAATGGTCAACATGTGGGCCATAACACATGACCCGTCCATTTGGAGGGATCCATGGGCCTTCAATCCAGACCGGTTCATGGAAGAGGATGTGTTGATAATGGGTTCGGACTTGAGGCTTGCACCTTTCGGGTCAGGGCGCAGGGTGTGTCCAGGCAAGGCACTTGGGTTAGCCACGGTGCACCTCTGGCTAGCACGGCTTTTACACGAGTACAAGTGGCTACCCGCCAAGGCTGTGGATCTTTCCGAGTGTTTGAGGCTCTCTCTCGAAATGAAAAGGCCACTGGAATGCCATGTGGTTCCATGGAGCAAAGTTGCCGATTTTGATCAGAAAACTTAGTGGTTGGTTGTTTTTAGGCGTATGGTATCGTGTGGTGTGGTGTGGTGTGGTGTGGTGTGGTTATTTGTAAATTATAATAATCTACTTCCCTCCTAGATTGTGTAAAGAAGTCAGATTGTGTGTTCGGCGTAAACATCCAACTAAATAATATAATAAAACCATTTTTAGAAAATACAAAATGTATCAGGACTAAATTGAACATATCCAAATCACAGGGAGCAGAATATAAACGAGGTAAAATAACAAGGGGCACTTCAAAAAGCTTTTTTTATGCTTCCCCTTTTCATTATACACCATGCATGAAGCTAAAGGTCATTGTTGTTTTATCGTAAATTGTGAACCGTGCTATTTATAATAAAATAACTGTTTTACCCTTTACAAACCAAAGACCTGACATACATTCATAGATAAAATTGTATTTTCATATATTTTTTTTTATAACCCAAAATATTTAGATTAATTTAAGCGCATCATAATTAATTATTTTCATATATTTATTGCATAATATGATTATGCCCATGCGGTTTTAGAAAAAGCACAGCTAATGTCCAGGAAGCTTTTTTTACTTTTTAAAAAAGCATCGTATTTTGCAAATCATATTTGTGCTATATTATTGGTAATTGTGAGTTAAAATACTGAAAGATGAGACAGTTTATTGTGATGCAATAATTAGAAGCATTTAATAATTTGAGCTTGTAGACTACCTTCTAGCCCGAGCTAAACTGAAATGGCAAGCTAGGCCTGAATTTCTTCTCCACGAGCTCATGGCGTGGCAAAAACCAGGATCATGCGAGGCATATGACACGTGAGGCTAAGTCGAGGCTGATCTGCGGACGGCTGGAGCTTTCAGGCCTCAGCGGTGCTTGAAAAGGCATCAACTCCAGTTTCAAAATTTCATAAAAGATTCTTCCCACGAGGCCTTGCAACGATTACACAAAAACTTTCAGAACGTTAATGTGTTTGCAAGGTAGCCCTTTGGTTTTTCAGTAATTAAAATACGGCCTGCTATTGCAAAATCCGAAACTCTAACGTTTCAAAGTTCAGACATGGTGGTTATTTTTTAATGTATTTTTTATTTTAAAATTTATTAAATTAATATTTTAATTTTTTTAATACTAGCACCATGAAAATAAAAAAATATATATAAAAATAGTTTGAAATAAAAAAATAATTTTTTAAAAAATACTTTTAAAATACAAAAATAAATGAGCATGTAGAATTCATGTGAGGTCGGTAAACACTTAACATAGACAAGACTCATACAAGAAAAATAATAATATATAGTATTGAGTTTTCATTTGAAAAATATAATCAAACTATTTTTTTTTAAGATTTAGAACACAACCAAATTAAAAATTAATTTTAACTGACTTGTTTTGATTTGGTTTGATTCTGTTTATTTAAAGGAAATAGCAAAACCAATAAAAACACATGTCTTGATTTAGAAAATAAAAATGATTAAAATACAATAAGCAGAAGATAAAAAAGAAGAGGGGCGACCTTATTATCCTTCATCTCACTAATCCATGTCTTGATTTGATCCCTTTATCTCTGTAATTTTTAATTTTTCATCTTCAAGCCCACCTAGAAAGTATCTTTTTTATTACATTCTCCTTATCATAAACCCAGAAGCAACAATAATCTACTCAGAGCATCTTTAATAAGAGATGGTATTTCAAATAGGTAAATTGATAAAATAGTATTTTGAATAGTATAAATATAGTTTTTTTTACTATGTATATTCCAATGAAAAAAACCATTTGAAAAGCCAATTCTAATAGAATGGATTAAATAAGTGTTTTATTTTTTTAATGATTTTAATATTATTTTTTTTCCATATGACTAGATTTAATTGGCTTATTCTTTTGTTGGCCTCACTTTGTTAGTTTTGGCTCTTTTGAGAGATATGTAAGAGCATTTCCTATTGGAGAGCCAAATGCAAAAACATGTATTTTTACCTTTAGTTTCTTTATTAAGTCATTCCAACGGAGCAGGCAACAGAGAAGCCAAAATGGCTTTTTAATTTAAGAAGAGGTATTTCTACATGTTCCTGTAGAATAAGCAAAATTAAGTTAACGTTGCCAACGGCTATTTTTATAGTCGTCGGTCAACAGTGTTTATTTTTTCTTTAAAAGCAAGGAAAGAAACTTTTTTTTTTTAAATCTTGTATTGTGCCTCACTCTTCTCTCAAATTTAGAAAAACAAGAATCAATTATTCTCTGGTTAATTAATAACATCAGTTGTGTTAATTAGCTGAAATTAAAAGGTATGTTTATTTAAAAGTCTTTTATATTTACTCTTTAATATCTATTGATTTTGTGGATTTGTTGTTGTTAATTCGATATTTGTGATGATTTTTATTTTTTTGTTATTTTATGTTTTTGATATGGGTTAAGGAAAACAATTTTTTATTTATGTTGTTATCTTTGACAAAATTAAAAGGAAGTAATAATGGTAGCTGATATTGATAAAAATATAAAGTGACATATTTAAAATTTATTTTTGGTTGTTTGTTTTAATTTGAGGTTAATTATATTTTGTCTTTTTGAAAATACAATTAAACCAGTATATTAATCCTCTCTTAGTTCCAAAAATAGTCAAATTGTAATGTTAGAACAAGTAGGATGCAATGCTTATTATTAATTCACATGCATGTAAACTATAAAATTGCTATACATTGAATGTGCGCTTCTTTTACACTCTCTTATAAGGTTTTAACTTGAGGTTTTTTTTAATGTAGATGGATTCAAATTTTATAAACTCTTTCACCAACTTTCTTATGAGTGAGTCAGAAGATATTCTCTCCCAACCAAGTGATTCTAATAAATTAATTGATAACTTAACATACTCGAATTTGAATGTCCATACAAGAAAAAAATCACAAAGAAGTAAAAATTTCTCACCAGATGAAAATTGTTTACTTGTCTCTGCATGGCTAAATACAAACAAAGATCCAATTACAGGAGTTGAACAACAAACAAAACAATTATGGGCTCAAGTACATGCTTACTTTGTTGAGAATGGAGGAAACTTGAATAATCGTTCCCAAATAAACATCTCAAATAGATGGCAAGAAATAAATAGAGAAGTCGGTAAATTTGTTGGATTTGTTACTCAAATTGAAAATCATCAGTAAAGTGGAATGACCGAAGAATCAAGGGTAATTTTAATATTCGTTTTCATGTTAAATTGTTTAACATATATTTTAACATTATTTAATTTCTCTAATTTTTTACTTACCAGATTAATGATGCTCGACAAATGTATGCTTCTTGCGTTGGCAAACGATTTTAACTAGAACATTGTTGTGTTATCTTAAGAAAAGAATCCAAATGGCAATTTGAGCGTGCAAGTCAACATCAAAGACAAACAAGAAACAAAAAAGTCATGTCAATGCAAATTCAACTTCATCAGCTCCATCTACTCATGATTCTGTAAGTTTAGGAGAAGACAGTGAACCGTTGATTTATCAAGATAGACCAATTGCTCAGAATGCTGCAAAGAAACGACTTAAGTGTAAACAAGGAAAAGATAAAGTTAGGGAGACAACTGTAACAAATCTCTTACAACAATTCAGGGATACTCTAGTTGAAATTAAAGATCATAAGAAACAAGACAGAAAAATTTAAAATATTGACGGTTTTTTTCAAAGTTTGAATTTGAATTTACTTTAAAAAAATTAAATTTTTAACAGTAACATATAAAACTAAAATTAAAAATATTCATATAAATAAATTTTAAGTTTAATTTTAAATTATATCTTTTAACTTTCATATTATTTCATCAAATTTTATATTATTTTTATAAATTACTCATATTAATTATATAATTAATAACATCATAATTATATTATATATAAAATATCTAAATTAGTTATATAATTATATAAAAATAAATTTAATATGAAATATATTAAAATATAAATGGCTTTTCTAAATAGCTTTTTACTAATGGAATGCACATAATAAAAAAAGCTATATTTATACTATTCAAAAAGCCATTTTATCAATTTAGCTCCTTAATTTAGCTTTTTGCATTGGAGATACTCTAAGAATATCATTTGTGGGAAAGAAAAGGCATTTTAGCATTTTGTTTGGCTTTCCCCTTAGAGTATAAAAAACAAACAAAGAAAAGCTAAAATATTAATTTTTTATTTTTGGCTATACATTTAGCTTCTCCATTGGAGATGCTCTCATAAACAATCAAATTAGAGAGGGAAAAACAAAATACTATAATATAAAATAGTACACACAGTGTAAAAAACCTCTTACGCATGTTTGAGAGTGTAGTTGCGGTTGTTTTTTAAAGTATTTTTACTAAAAAATATATCAAAATAATATATTTTTTATTTTTTAAAAATTATTTTTGAGATCAATGCATCAAAATAATCCAAAAACACTAAAAAATATTAATTTGAAGCAAAGAAAAAAATAATTTTTTTTTAATTTTTTTCAAAAACTTATTAAAATGCAAAAATAAATAAAGCCGAGTTATATACTATCACTACATTGCATCGAAGAATCAATTGTTTAACCAAGAAAACAAGATCACAAAAAAAGAAATATACAAATAAGCTTACCATTTTTTTCCGACCAGGGGAGGATTAAAATTAAATGAAAGTGCCAAAAAATAAAAAAACATAATCAAGGATAACAATTGTTTCATTAATTTTTAAAATTTATTTTTGTATTAAATTATTTATTTTTAATATTTTTATATCATTTTAATATAATAATATAAAAAATATTATTTTAATATATATTTTAGTTAAAAATACTTTAAAATACCATTTTTATTAAAGTCGCACTAAGCTGGCTTAAAAAAAAAAAAAGAGGGCCACAACTGAAACCTTATTTTAATTTCGGATCCAAGTGGGAAATACCACACGAGTCAGGAACAAATTTAGAATTTCGAAAAAAAAAAGACACCCTTCTTCATAAATTCAGGCAAATTCACAGTGCATCACGGGCCAGAAACGGAATCCAATAAAACTAAAATAAAATAAAATAAAATAAAAATCTCCCTCCCATAACTTTTTTTTCTCGCTCGTAAATAAATTTCCTAGTAACCCAAGCAATTCCTTAAACGACGCCGTCGTAAAGCTAGCACAGTCAAGAAAAAGAGCAGGATCTTTTCGGATCTTTAGTTCCGTTTGTTTGCTGGAAAGTAGTTATTTTTTAAAAAGTGAATTCTAGAAAAAGTAAATTTCATAAAAGTATTTTCTGATATTTGGTAGTGTAATGAAAAATAAATTGGAAAACACTTTCCAGTATTTGGTTATGTTATGGAAAATGAGCTGGAAAATAACTTATTAATGTTTTATTTTTCTCAAGTTTATTAAAATAACGAGGAACAAATCTTACAAATTAAAAAGTTGAATGAGAATGAAATTGAAAAAAAATATAATTTTATAAATTATCTAAAATAAAATAAATAATAATCAAAATAATAGAGATCAAATCTAAAAAAATTAAAAAAAATGAAAGATGAAGAAATTAAAATAATAATAATTAACATTTCATAAATTATTTCAAATAAAATAAGTAACAATCAAAAGAATGAGGATCAAATTTGATAAATAAAAAATTTCAATAAAAAAATAATAAGAAAAAAGCAAATAGCAATTATAAAAATAAGGATCACAATTAATATAAAAATTAAATTTTAAGAGATGAAATTGAAAAATAAATATTCAAAACAAATTATATATAGCAGTCAAAAGTTTGAGGATCAAATTTGATATAATCAGCAAATAATGACATTTCTAAATTTTTCACAACTTCCGGAAAGTGTTTTTCGTCTAAATTTTTCTTTGACTGGAAAGTATTTTCCGTTGACCAACTTTTCTAATGACAAACAAACACAGAAAAGTTTGGAAAATGGTTTCCTAAAAACCACTTTCCGGAAAACAAACACAGCAAAAAAGAAAACATTTTTCTGAAAATCAAACCAAATTTTTCTTTAACTGAAAAATATTTTTCATTGACTGAAAAGTGTTTTCGTTGACTGAAAAGTGTTTCTATTGACGGGAAAATATTTTCTATTAATCAATTTTTTTAATAACAAATAAATATAAAAAATTAAAAAAAATAATTTTTCAATAACTACTTTTCGTTTCAGGAAAGTAACATGCCTGCGTGCACATTTGCATTTCTTCTAAACGCACTGATACAATCGTTTGGTAATTGATAAAATGTTATTTACTGTTTATGAGACCGATCATAATTTGCGTTTAAAACGCAGTGCCACTGAAAGCAGCTCGAAGCTGCTTCCTTTCTTCTCCACTATTCACTTAAGTAAATTTCTGGAGAAGGATGTCTATTGCTGGAGACGAGGTTGTGAGGCGATGATGCCCGTTTGGCTAGTTGGGTTACCGAGATCTGTTGTGAGGGAAAGCAAAAATTCCCTTGATGATTGTTGCTGGAGTTCTGAAGGAAAGCAAAAATCCCTCTCCTCTGTCTTGGTCTTTCCTTTTCCTTTTCTATCTCTCTAGCTTCCTCTCTCGTCCCCTTCTTTTTTTAGGCCTAAACCTCAAAAGAGATTTCATCCTTATCTTCTTGGGTGGCGATCATGTATGAAGATTGTTTTAAATTTACTCCGTGTTTGGTGGGATGAGAGCACCAACAGTCCTGCCATTATTGGACTGTTGGTGATGGGTTTTCTTAATGCTAAGGGTGCATCGTGGGGGCAAAGGGAGCTGAACCAACTGTGAGATTTGTGGTAGACAATCCGGCATATGATTTGGCTTGGTTTTGGTGAGAGTGGTGAGGGGATTGGATATGGCCGATACTGTATTGGCGAATTTCTGGTGCAGGTTTTCCTCGACTATAAAGGAAAGGGAGAATGAACAGTTGATTTGAACATCGTTGTTTGGAGCCAAAATGGTCATCTTCAATTTGCCCCCTGAAGTTCTGATGTCTTGCAATCAAGCCCTTGTCTTTGAAAATCTCTTTTTTTTTTAAATTTCATCCCTCAATCTATGCAATTGGACCCTTGAATTTTTGCATTATTTACAAAATAATCTTTGGTTTAAAAAAATATTTTATATAAAGTATTATTTATTTCATGATGTAATAACGGTAGTTAAATTTACACTATTTAAATTAAAAATCATCAAGATTAATATATATATATTTTAATTATTTTATAATCTCAATTTGAAAAGTATTTTTAACCAAATACATTAAACTATTTTTTGTTCAACCTCAATTTTAACCACAGTTTTAACCAAACAAATATAAATACCAAACCAATCTCAACTAAAAATATTTTTTTATAAAACAACATTTTTAAATAACAACCACAAAAACTATCACAATAACAAATTGAAAAGCATGCGCTCCTCCAAGTGACTAAATTATAATAGTCTCTATTTATTACTCTGTCTTAAAAATAATTATTTTTTATTGTTTTCTAATTTGTTTTTTAAATATATAAATTAAAACATAAATATGTATTATTTGAAATATTAAATATAAAATAATATTTTTTAAAACAAATTAATATTAAATTAAATACATTCAACGTTGTTAGGAAAATAAATGACTAGTTCTTAAGATAAGGAGGGCTAATCAAGTCATTTATCTAAACTAGAGGGCCTAATTTATAATTTACCTGTTAAAGTTTCCAACTCTCACCCGCTTGTCTCCTATTTACAGCGAGTAGAGTCATTGCACTATCTTTCGCGAGTAAGGAATCTCTCACAAACTTCAAATTATAATATTTTGTCTTTTTCACTGTTTTTGTCTTTTTCTCTATTTTTTTCTTTTTTTAAATTAAATACCTGATGAATAAACGCACAAACAGAGAGAAAAACTCGCAGCTAGGTTTGGTCTCTGACAATAATATATATATAAAAAGTTTTTTCAACCTTTCATGGTTTCCCTCTCTTTTAAAATCCTTGGAGGGAAATAAGAACTTGTTCAAAAATTAAAATAAAAACAAATCCCCTTAGCCAAAGCCAAATTTCTCTACTCTTTCACTCTTCTTTGATTCTTAAAATCTAGGGTTTTACTGGTAATTAATTTACTTCACCGGCTCTCCTTCATTTCTTTAATTTGCAGCCAAAAACAATGGTGCCAGTTCATCACTTGTAATCTGTTCATGCTCGATTTTAACTTATCAGGTAAGCTTCTCTTATTACTGCTCGTTTTTAGCTCTCAACTACTTGTCTCTCTCTCTCTCTCTGTTTTTTTTTTGCTATTGTTCGTTAAGTTTATGAACTTGATGTTTTGAATGGCTGATTTATTTTTTTAGGGGTTTAGTTTGTTTACTGATGGTGTTTTGGAGTTTGGCATGCTGGAATTGGAATTTGGTGATTTTGAATTGGAGGGGTCCAGGGCTATGAGTTTCTGCAATTGCATGCATTTGATTCTCAATTTTAAGCAGTTTTTTGAAATGGGTTTAGGGAGTTTATACTGTATGTATTGAAAATAAAAGGTGCCCACTTATTTTGTAGTGTAGATTTCAAAATGTTATCTTGTTTGTATAGACTTCAGTGTATAATGAATGCAATCTTCGTCTGGTTTTTCGGAGTTTGAGATTCTAAAGTTTTAATTTTTGACTCATCTTTAACCTAAAGTTTAAAGCTAAATAGCCTGAAGCTTAGGAAAATGTATTTTTGATGGGGTTTTCTTTAATCCGTGATTTATATTTGGATATGTTGGTTTAACTTCATGCCTTTAACCAGTCTTTCTGAATTCAAAATCCTACTTTAATCTGTTATCAGTGTATATGACAAAGTCTATATTTTGTGTATACAAGGCTGCAAAGTGGGAATCTTCCACTTCACCATCAATAATCTGCTTTGTGTGTTGCATTGGAAGATATTTATATAGTGATAAAAACCAACTCCTTTAATGCTTAAGAAGATCCATTTTGATCTTTCTTTTTCCTATTTTCATTTTTTCACGAGACTGTGTAGTTGTAGATATTAGCGTGCATAAAGTTATAGCTGGTTGACCTTGACTTGAAAATCTAAACAGTCTCTGACTGATTCAGAGTACAGGGTGCTCCGGTCAGGACTGTATCTCCAATTTTTGGTTTTTTCTGCTGGAGCTGAGTAAGGTGGAATAGCTTCAAGTCTGGGACAATCTTCCTGTGAAAATGCAAACTAAGAAAAGAATTTGTGGAAGAAATGCTTCAAGAGAGCTTGCAAGTCCTAGGATTTCAAGAGCTCAGAAGAAACTGTCTGAAAATGTGCAAGTCGCAGAGAAAGTTTCAGAACTAATTACATCTTCAGCTAGAAAGCAGAAATGTAATATGTTGCTACCTTTTCATATTTCCAGTTAATGCATGCTTGCACAGAACACAACAGGTTGACTTTTTCATGGAGATTGTAATAAAGTGTCAGATTTAGATTTTTTCTTTTGCAGCAGTGGCGAGGAGTGGGGCAGCGAGTCTCTTGCAACTAAACATGTGCATAAAAAAGTGAAATGTTGACTACTGTTTTGAACTTAACACTCCAAATCAACAAAACACATTACTCAATACCTGACATCACCTGTGCGGTACTTAGCAGTGTCAAGCAATTTGATCTGCCCAAGCAAAATGTAATTCAACTCAATGTTAGCAGATTCTAGATTGAATTTAGGTCCCTGAATTAAGCTTAATTCCCAAGTTTCTCTCTTTTTTAAGTTATCATAATTTGGCATCTTAACTTGCTGTTGCTTCACCCAATAACCTCTTACAACACTTTTTACGTTTTAAGGATATTGAATTTAGTGATAAAGGATATGAATTTGTTTAAGAAGATGTAACTGTATTGTTATTATTATTATTATTATTTTTTTGCATAATTTACTTGACTGTGTTCCTGATAGCATCAAGTTTCATCCTCATTGTATCTGCTGCAAGGTCAGGATCTGAGGAAATTCTAATATTAGGGAAATCAGCATCACACATTGTGCTATTAAGAATTAAATTTCTCATTTATTATTTTAGTAAGAACCATTGATCTTTTTAATTGTGTTTACTCCAAACTCAAACACTCTTTGCAGGCACCCTTCCAATGAAAAATCAGGAGCCTATTGCAGCAACAAATTTGAATACTAGATACAACTTGGTGCATCATAAGGCTTCTGATGCTTCAACTCAATGTGATGTGGTGGATCCTGAGGTAACTGCACCAACTGTGTGTGCTATGCACCTTTCTAACCCTGCTTTAGATTTTCTTTTTCGGGTTTGACAATGAATATATAAAACTTGACATGCTCCTATTCTAATAAAATTTTATTGGTTATTTTTAAATAGCTCTCAGAAGTGCATATCAAAAGAGTGAAAAATAGCAAGAAAATAATCAATATGTCAAACATTAAGATTCTGTCATATGATTTGCTAATTTGTATTGCAGGGCTGTAATGAAGGAGCTGCTCAATGTGTGGTTCAAGCTATATTTTCTCCTGCTTTTCACATATCTAAGATTGCTGGAGGAGAAATTCCTGATGGAGGTGAGTGACAATCAGTATTTTTGTTTTAAAGCTGATATGCATGAACGGATATTCATTTAAGCTTCTGTTATCTTTTCCTTCTTATACGATACCTTTTTTTTTTGCATAATCTCCTGTTTAGTTGACTTCACCAAACTATATTGGACTGGAGAGTCCCGGATTGATATGCTGGATGCTCATCTTACACAAGAAACCTTTAAACCCTTTTTTGGAGAACACAATGGGAGCACATTAACTTCCCTCAACACAACTTGTCATAGTGTCATAGAAGTGGAGAAAAATATATCAGCCAAAACCTCATATGTGGATAACTATGGTGATCAGGTGCTCTCTACTGATGCAACTACTGTGAATTCTTGTGGTATTGCAGTTTCAAACGGAGTTGGTCTTCCTTCTGAAGTTTCATCTATATATCTTGCAATGAAGAACTCAAAACTGGAATGTGTTGATGAGCATGGTCAAGATTCTATGTCGACTGATGTTTGCATGGAGGAGGAGGATTACGAGGAGTTTGATGACTTTGACCCTTATCTATTTATAAAGAACCTGCCAGAGTTGTCATCAGTAGTCCCCACTTTTCGGCCTATGCTGCTACCTAAACAGACACGGAGTTGTCCTCCTACAACTCTTGTTTTGGACCTGGATGGTACAGAATTTTAGATGTTTATTTCATGTTAATTTTATACAAACATGTTTATCACATGTGATCTTTAACTTTATTGTTTTATATTCTGTTCTCGTGATTTATGTGTATTTATTAATGACTTGATGCCAAGCTCTTCCTTTTGCTCATTTTATCATGCTGAGGTAATTGTCTCGTAATCTTTTGGCTTTTGTGTCTGTGGAGGGGATGCTGCAGAGTCCTTTTGTTTGTTTGTTTTTGTATAACATTTTTGGAGACTCTTGATTTTATTGTTTGTTTCTAATAAAAGAATGCCTTCTTACAATATTTCATATGCAATTCTCATTTGCAAGTTGTATTAATTGCGGTGTGAATGGCTGAGCTTTCTTGAGATTATTGCGTTCAGATGACTCATGAAATGCAACGTTCTGATTTCTCTGTGTACCTGCTCATCTGCTGCATGTAATTTTGATTATGATGATGAAGTGAACATCAACTATATTTTGACTTATTGTTGGAAGGTAGGAGTTTGTTTAACCAGAAAATTTTTTGGAACCGAAGCTGCCATACTTGTTTTATGAAGCAACAGTTTTCCATTTAATATTGTGCAGTGTGCATATTTGGCCATTGGCTACCTGCATCCTATCTGTTTCTGATTGTGAAAGCCTTGATTGCCATTTTTAATTTCAGAAACACTGGTTCACTCCACACTTGAACCTTGTGATGACGCGGACTTCACATTTCCTGTCAACTTTAACCTCCAGCAGCACACAGTCTTTGTTCGGTGCCGTCCTTACCTCAGAGATTTCATGGAGAGAGTTTCTAGTCTTTTTGAGATCATAATATTTACTGCTAGCCAAAGCATTTATGCAGAACAGCTTCTAAATGTGCTTGATCCAAAGAGGAGAGTGTTTCGACATCGTGTTTTTCGTGAATCCTGTGTTTTTGTCGAGGGTAACTACCTCAAGGATTTGTCAGTTCTTGGTCGTGATTTGGCACGTGTTATTATAATTGACAACTCTCCCCAGGTACTGTTGCTGAATTCTTCTCTTTGAGTGCTTTCTGATTTACATGGCTTGAATCATAATTTGATTGGTATTAGAGAGACTGCATACTTTTACTCGGTATTTGCCTTTTTCAGTAATGTTTTTGGGAGTGTGGGGTGGGGTTGTTTGGGACATCTGGCATTATATTTTGTCCATGGCATAAAATTGATAAAAGCTATCTTCCTTCTATGAAACCGTTACTATTTTGTTGCTGATTTGCCTAAACACTAGAATTTTTGGGAGATGTTGCACTGTTTAATCAGTAACACTCTTTGAATTGAAATAACCATTCTTTGCAATGGCACTAAGCCATTGTATGAGATTTCTGTTTTCTTTCTTCATTGTATTCAAATCATTAGATGTTGGTGTTAGCTGTCTTTAGAAACCATGGATATTTACCAAGATAAAAACAGTTGCTTGACTAATCGGTTGAAGGAAAAAAGGTAAGGAAGAGAATTGAGGCAAGGTTAAGGAGTGGAATGGCTCGAGGCTTTTAGGAGGGTTCAGGTTTCTATTTGTGAAACTTGTTAGAGCTGAAATTGTTGACTAGGTCGATGGTTTTCATTTCAGGCATTTGGCTTCCAAGTAGACAATGGTATACCAATTGAGAGCTGGTTTGATGATCGTGCAGATAAAGAATTGCTCTCACTACTTCCATTTTTGGAGAGCTTGGTTGGGGTCCAAGATGTTAGGCCAGTGATTGCAAAGAAATACAATCTTCGGCGGAAAATTGCTTCAGCTGCTTACCCTCCATTGAATTCAAGTAGAGATCCTTTTGAAAGGTAGCTTCAAGTAGACGAGATCCTTCTGAAATATTCGAGTTGGGATGCAATTACAGAATTAAAATGTCAAGGAAATCACATTCTCTTTCGTGGAGAATGTCTTTGCAACGGTGAGATTTGAAATTGAAGTGCGATTCTAACCAGAAAAACGGAGGAAGGTGTTTATGGATTTAATCATGTGAGAGTCGGAAACTGTTCATGGTAGGAACCTGGAGCATGAAAGTGCACCACAGGTAAATACTTGGAAATAAGAAGTTTCATAGACAGTTTAATATGTCAACCCGGTTATGAGTTTGAAAGTAATTGAATTTGTTCCTTAAATTTTATTACAAGTTGAGAACTCTAATCTCTAGAGGTTATTTATACTACACTAGATTATGGGAGCAATTAGAAGGGTGTGAAAAACCGATGGCAATTCTACCTTTTTATTAATATTGAAGCAAAAATTTTCCTTTCTGCTTTTCTATCTTGAATTGTTAGACGTTATCCAGCTTTTCGTGTGAGAGTAGGTATAAGTGTTAGATATTTTTTAAAGTGTTTTTATTATAAAATATATTAAAATAATATTTTTAAAAAAATTATTTTAATATTATTGTATTAAAATAATTTATAAACACTAAAAAAAAATCTAAAAACAATTATTTTAAATAAGAAACAAAATTTTTTTAAAAGTATAGTTTAACTGCATTCTCAAATACACCATGACGTGCTGAAATGAAATACGTGGCCGTGCAAGGATGACACGTATAAATCTAGAAATAATTAAAATTTGCTTTGAAAAATTTCACTCTTTCACCGTCCATGGCAGGGGCATGCATCCGTTGATTGAATTCTACTTGAACTTGAAAATTTTAATAAAATCAGGTTTTTTTTTTTTTAATTTTGAATTGAACTGAATTAAAGTACCAGTAGTTCAAGGATTCAGTTTTTATTTAAAAACATCGAATTAGTATAATTAACAGACTTTGATATAATAGAATCTGAGTGTTTTTAGGCTTTTTGATTTTTTTATGTAAAAAAGTAGATTTTGTTCGGTTTAATTTGGGTTTTTTTTTTCAAATTTAAAACTGAATCGAAAAAAATTGGATTTGTTTTAAATTTTTTTAATCATTTTTTTTTTCAGTTCAATATCTTAAATAGAATTTTTTCAGCCAATTAGAGTATTTAGTTATTCTGCTCGCCCATATTTTCTCATCCTCATCTCTTTTGACAACTGAGAATTCACTGCATTGAACAAGGACTCCATTTGTATAAAGCAGACAAAAGCTGTCTTCACAGCAAGGACTCCATTGGTGTCTACTGTGTAGTTTATTGGTAAATTCTGCACTAGAATTTTTGGGATGGGATGTTGTTATTCTTGCTTCACTGCTGTAGCAGTGCTCACTGATGACACGCTGAGAAAAATCCTCCCGGAAACAAAAGCCATGGGATCTGAGCTTCACCTTATTTCATGGCAATGTCACATTTAGGATTTGTGTTTAGCTGCCAACAGACAAGGCAATTGCTGGATTTAGCTAGTGGTTTTATGCGACTTGCTTAGTGTTAAGAATTGCTTTCTATCTGTGATTTCAATACATGACAAGGTCCCTGTTTTTCTTCAGAAGGCATTTTGGCTGCCAACAAGACAATAATGCTATAGAATTGAGAGGTGATTGGATGTTCGCTCAGATCAAGAGCTACCTACTTCCATTTTGGCAGAGCCGGGCTGCAGTTGGTGTGAGATTAATTGCTGATTGCAAAGAAACACAATCTAACCGAGGAAATTGTTGCTGCTGTGTGCATCAACTGGGTTCAATTGAAGAAGATCCTTTTGAAAGGTAGCCTTAAGCTGGTCAGGAGCCAGATTCTTTTGTTAAGCATGTATTTGCAAGCCTGATATTTGAAATTGAAGTGCGGTTCCAACCAGAAAGAGGGAGGGAGGTTACCGCGGGTTTGATCGTGTGAAAAAGCTGAAACTTTTCATACAAGGAAGCTGGAGAGTGAAATTGCACTACAGCTAATGCGGATTACAAGAATGTAACATAAATCTATCGGAAATAGACAAATTCATGTGTTTGAGAATTATGATCTATGTTTCATCATAGATTTTACTTCCAATGATTTTACAATTGAAATGTGGGTCCCGTTTGTTTGCTGGAAAGTAGTTTCTTTTTGAAAAGTGAATTCCGGGTGAATTCGGGGAAAAGTGAATTTCGGAAAAGTAAATTCCGTAAAAGTATTTTTCGATGTTTGGTAGTGTAATGAAAAATAAGTTAGAAAATATTTTCCAGTGTTTGGTTATGTCATGGAAAATAAGCTGGAAAATAACTTATTAATGTTTTATTTTTTTCAAGTTTATTAAAATAATGATGAACAAATCTTACAAATTAAAAAGTTGAATGAGAATGAAATTGAAAAAAAAATATAGTTTCATAAATTATCTCAAATAAAATATATAATAATCAAAATAATAGAGATCAAATCTAAAAAATTAAAAAAAATAAAAGATGAAGAAATTAAAATAATAATAATTAACATTTCATAAATTATTTCAAATAAAATAAGTAACAATCAAAAGAATGAGGACCAAATTTGATAGATAAAAAATTTCAATAAAAAAATGATAAGAAAAAAG
>Ga0325401_1000102_pt1 | contig 48955 bp, 43 predicted proteins | sample PopdelMetagenome_FD_205666 | JGI IMG/M metagenome (GOLD analysis project Ga0325401, IMG submission 205666) | Populus deltoides microbial communities from Bellville, Georgia, United States - Xylem-PdKOR-R2 | ecosystem: Host-associated > Plants > Phyllosphere > Stem > Wood/Secondary xylem | place...
GTCGCGCTGCTCGACCGACTCCGTCAGCGTCCGCGCCAAAAGGGGGGTCAGCTGACGGGCCCGAATCCCACTGACCGGGGCAAACGCGGCTCGAAGTACCACCTACTGGTGGACCGCGCCGGCACCCCGCTCAACGTCTCGGTCTCCGGCGCCAACCGCCACGACAGCGTCTTCTTGGAGCCAATATTGGACTCGATGCCGGCCATCAAGGTCGGCGGCCGGGGTCATCCGCGGCGCCGTCCGCTCAAGCTGCACGCTGACAAGGGCTATGACAACCGGCGGTGCCGGGCCTACCTGCGCCGCCGCGGGATCACCGCGCGGATCGCTCGGATCGGGGTGGAGTCCAGCCAGCGTCTGGGCCGGCATCGATGGGTGGTGGAGCGCACGGTGGGGTGGCTGCTGGCGTTCAAGCGGCTGACGCTGCGCTATGACCGCACGACGAAGACGATCAATGCGCTAGCTCGCCTCGCGGTCACCCTGATCGCTGCTCGGCTGCTCGTGAACAACTAATGCAACGTCTTCTTAGCACGCACCACCGACGACCCATCAGCCTCGGGCCCTGCCCACGCAGACGCCGAGACCCCCCGGCGAGCGTGGGGTTTCCACTCGCCAGGGGGTCAGTCGCGTCAGCGGCGGCTGCGGGTCAGTTGAAGACCATGCCTCCGTCGCACAGGATCGACTGACCGGTGATGTACGCCGAGTCGGGGCCGGAGAGGAATGAGACGACCCCGGCCACGTCCGACGGCTCGGACAGCCGGTCGAGGGTGATGCCACCTGTGAACTGGGCCCACCCCCACTCCTCCGGCTGACCGGCGTCAGCCGCGACCTTCTTGGCGAGGTCTTCCATCAGCGGTGTGCGCACGATTCCCGGCGCGTAGGTGTTGACGTTGATGCCGTACTGGGCCAGGTCTCGCGCGGCCGTCTGCGAGAAGCCGCGGACGGCGAACTTCGTGGCGGAGTACAGCCCGATGCCGGGGTTGCCGACGTGCCCGGCCTGCGACGCCGCACTGATGATGCGCCCACCGTGCCCGAGGGCCCGGAACGTCCGGGCCGCGGCCTGGACGCCCCACACCACGCCTTCAAAGTTGATCCCGAAGATCTTCGCCAGGCTCTCCGGTGTGATGTCCTCGATCGGCGACTGCGGGGCGATGCCGGCGTTGTTGACCATGACGTCGAGGCCGCCCAGCTGGGCGACGGCCTCGTCCACGGCGCTGTTGACGCTGTCGCGGTCAGCCACGTCGACCTGCAGGGCCAGCGCTCCGCCGTCCTTGCCGCCGAGCGCCTCTGCGACCCGTCCCGCGGTGGCCGTGTTCAGGTCGGCCACCGCCACGCGGAAGCCGTCGGCGTGGAGCCGCTCGGCGATCGCCTGACCGATGCCCTGACCACCTCCGGTCACGAACGCCACCCGACCGTTCTCGGTCCTCGTCATGTCACTCCTCTCGCAGGTCTGCTGGGCCGCTGCCGGCGGCTCCGGTGCTGCCCCAGGACGGGGCAGCACCACCAGGTGCTCGTCGGGTCAGGCCGCAGCCGAGGGCGTCCGCGCCGTGTAGCCGCGGAAGCCCTGCTCCTCGACCTCGGCCAGCAGGTCGCGGTAGGCCGACATCCCGCCCAGGTAGAACAGCACCGAGTGCTTCTTGCCCGGGATGTTCGCTCCGAAGATCCACGAGTCGGTCTTGGGGAAGAGCGTCATGTTGGCGATCGAGGCGCACTCCTCGGTCCAGGCGTCCTCCACCTCCTGCGTCACCTCGACCACCGCACCCCGCTCCTGCGCGGAGCGCACCAGCTTGGTGACGAACTCGACCTGCACCTCGATGCTGGGCACCAGGTTAGTGAAGGGCCCGTTCGGGCCGAGGATCATGAAAAGGTTCGGGAAGCCCGCGGTCGACAGCCCGAGGTAGCTCGTCGGTGCGTCAGCCCAGTGCTCGTCGATGCTGATGCCGTCCCGCCCGCGGATGTCCATGCGGCGGTAGTTGCCGTCGACGGCGTCGAAGCCCGTGGCCAGCACGAGGACGTCGAGCTCGTGGACCACGCCGTCGGCGGTCTTGACGCCCTGGGGGACGATCTCGACGATCGGGTTCTCCTTGATGGAGACGAGGTCGACGTTGTCCTGGTTGTACAGCTCGTAGTAGCCGAGGTTGCACAGCGGGCGCTTGGCGTAGGGCTGCGTCGGCGTCAGGAGGCGCGCGGTCTCAGGGTCGTCCACGACCTCGGAGATCTTCTTGCGGATGAAGGCGGCTGCGGCCTCGTTCGCGTCGGGGTCCGTCGCGATGTCGCTGAAGGTCCCGAACATGAAGTAGAAGCCGTTGCCGCGCTCCCACGCCTTCTCGAAGATCTCCTCCCGCTCCTCGGCGCTCACCGACATGGTCGGGGTCGTCGACTCCTCGAAGCCGAAGGCCACGGACGAACCGCGGACCTGCTCCCAGATCTCGGGGTAGCGGGCCTTGACCTGCGCGACCTCCTCGGCCGTCGTAGGACCGTTGCCCGAGGGGACGCTGTACTGCGCCGAGCGCTGGAAGACGGTCAGGTGACCGGCCAGCTTGGACGCGGCGACGATGAACTGGGTGCCGGTGGAGCCCGTGCCGATCACGCCCACGCGCTTGCCGTCCAGCGACAGGTCAGCCGGCCACTGGGCCGTGTGGACCAGGTCGCCGGCGAAGGTGTCGATCCCCGGGATGTCCGGCTTGTTGACCGCCGCGAGGAGGCCGAGCGCGGTCACGACGTAGCGGGCGGTCCACGACTGGCCGGTGGAGGAGGTGACGGTCCAGGTGTCGCTCGCCTCGTCGAAGGTCATGGCGGTGATCTCCGTGTCGAGCTGGATGTCGCGCCGCAGGTCGTGCCGGTCGACGACCGCCTCGAGGTACTCGAGGATGTCTGGCTGGTCGATGTACTTGCGCGACCAGCTCCACTCGTCCAGCAGCTCCTTGTCGAAGGAGTAGCGGTAGAAGGGGCTCTCGGTGTCGGACATGGCGCCGGGGTAGCGGTTCCAGAACCAGGTGCCGCCGATGCCCGAGCCCTTCTCGAAGGCTCGCACCTTCAAGCCCAGCTCGTCCCTGAGCGTGTGGAGCTGGTAGATGCCGGCGAAGCCGAGGCCGATGACGATGGCGTCGTAGTCCGTGGACGCAGTGCTCATGGTGTCTATCTCCTTCGATAGTCCGTGGTGCCCGGAGGCCCTGGTCGTTCGGCCGCCTCAGCTGGCGGCGGGGATGCGGACGAGCTTCTTGTTGGAGAACTCGTTGATCCCGTAGCGGGCGAGCTCACGGCCGACTCCAGACCGCTTGACCCCTCCGAACGGGAGGTCGGGAGCACTGCGGCTGATGGCGTTGATCCACACCATGCCGACCTCGAGCTGCTCGGCGAGGGTGCTGGCGAGCTGGTGGTCCTGGGTGAAGATGCTGCTGGCGAGGCCGAACGGCGAGGAGTTGGCGAGCTCGACCGCGGCCTGCGGAGACGGCACGCGGTGCACGACGGCGGTCGGCCCGAAGAGCTCCTCGGTGAAGGCCCGCATCGCCGGGGTCACGCCCGTCAGCACGCTCGGCCGGTAGTAGGCACCCTCTGGGCGGGGGCCGTCCGCCACGTGCAGCTCGGCCCCCTTCGCCACGGCGTCGTCGACGAGCTCGTCGAGCTCCTCGACCGCGCTCCTCGACGAGAGCGGCCCCAGGAACGTGTTCCGGTCGCGCGGGTCGCCCGGGACCACGCTCTTCATGGCCTCGATGAAGCTCGAGGTGAACTGCTCGTAGACCGCGTCCACCACGATGAAGCGCTTGGACGCCGTGCATGCCTGTCCGGCGTTGGCGACCCGGCCCTGGACGGCTGCGGCCACAGCGGCGTCGACGTCGGCGTCGGCCAGGACGATGAACGGGTCGGAGCCACCCAGCTCGAGGACGAAGCGCTTCATGTGGCGCCCCGCGACCTCTCCGATGGCCGACCCTGCGCGCTCGGAACCGGTCAGCGACACGCCCTGGACGCGCGGGTCCGCGATGACGTCCGCGACCTGCCGGCTGTCGATGAAGGCGTTGATGTAGGCGTCGCGGGGGAGCCCGGCGTCCAGCAGCACCTGCTCGATGGCCAGAGCGGACTGGGGGCAGTTGCGGGCGTGCTTGAGGATGATCGTGTTGCCCAGGGCGAGGTTGGGCGCTGCGAACCTCGCGACCTGGTAGTAGGGGTAGTTCCAGGGCATGACTCCGAGCAGGGGACCGATCGGCTCGGTGCGGACGGTGGCGGTCCCACCGGCTGTGACCTCGAGCTCCTCGTCGGCGAGGAAGTCCGCCGCGCGGTCCGCGTAGTACCGGTAGATCGACGCCACGAGCTTCACCTCGCCCTCTGCCTGGGCGATGGGCTTGCCCATCTCGAGCGTCAGGAGCCCGGCGAGCTCGTCGAGGCGCTCCAGGTGGATGTCGGCGGCACGGCGCAGCACCGCCGTGCGCTCGTCCAGGGCGGACGAGCGGAAGGTCGCGTAGCAGCGCGCCGACCGGTCGACGACGTCGCGAACGGTGGCGTCGTCGACGACCGGGAACTCCGCGACGGTCTCTCCCGTGGCGGGGTTGATGGTCGTGTAAGCCGACATGGAGGGCCTCTCCCAGCGTGGTCGTCGTCGTCCCGCGAGCTGGCGGTCGTCCCGCCGGCGCACTCACCGTCGCACCGGCTCTGCGAGAGCGTCCAATACCGATGCGGCGGCTCATTGATGTCCCCTGGGTATCGAGTTTCGGGGCATCACGTATTGGACGGGTAAGGATGACCGGTGCCAGGCTCCCGGCATGAAGACCTTGCAGGTCCACGATGCGGTGGACAGGGTGGTCGTCGAGCTGGACCGGCCAGCGGTCAGGAACGCGATCGACGACGTCATGGCGGGCGAGCTGCACGAGGTGTGCGACGCGCTGGAGCGCGACCCCCGCGTGCTGATCATCACCGGCTCGAGCAGCGAGGAGAGAGGGGTCTTCGCCGCTGGTGCCGACATCCGCACCCTGCTCGACCGGGGTCGGCGCGAGGCGCTCATGGGGTTTAACGCACGGCTCTTCGGGCGCATCGCGGCGCTCCCCGCGCCGGTGGTCGCTGCCGTCGACGGCTGGGCCATCGGTGGCGGCGCCGAGCTCGCCTACGCCGCCGACTTCCGCCTCGCGAGCACGCGAGCGGTCTTCGGGAACCCCGAGGTGGGGCTGGGGATCCTGGCCGCTGCAGGTGCGACGTGGCGGCTGGTGGAGCTGGTGGGGGAGTCCATGGCGAAGGAGGTCCTCATGGCGGGGCGCAGGCTCACCGCTGCGGAGGCGCTCGACCGGGGGCTCGTGATCTCGGTGCACGAGCCCGACGACCTGCTGCCTGCGGCGCAAGCGCTGGCCGACCGCATCGCCGAGCAGGACCCTCTCGCCGTCCAGCTCACCAAGCGCGTGATGCGCGCCCCCCGCGAAGCGCACCCGCTCGTCGACGACCTGGCCCAAGCCGTCCTGTTCGAGACCGACGAGAGGCGATCGCGGATGACCGCGTTCCTCGAGAAGCGGAAGGCGTGAGCATGTCCCTCCCCCAGCGCGTCGGAGTGATCGGCGGCGGCACCATGGGCGCCGGCATCGCCCAGACCTTCGCCCAGGCCGGGGCGGCCGTCGTCGTGGTGGAGCGCGACGCCGACGCCGCGAGGTCGGCGCACCAGCGCATCAGCAGCGGCGTCGAGCGAGCGGCTGAGCGCGACTCCTCCTTCGACGTCGCCGAGGTGGTGGACCGGGTCCTGGCGGTGGACGACTACGACCGCCTCTCCGACGTGGAGCTGGTGGTCGAAGCGGTCCCCGAGGTCGCCGACCTCAAGCTCACTGCGCTGCGGCGGGCCGAGTCCGTCATCCCGGACGGCTCCTGGCTGGTCACCAACACCTCCTCCCTGTCGGTGTCGGACCTGGCCGCCGGCCTGAGCCGGCCGCAGCGCTTCTGCGGGCTGCACTTCTTCAACCCGGTCCCGCGCTCGTCCCTCGTCGAGGTGGTCCGAGGTGACGCCTCCGACGACCACCTGATCGAACTGGCCGCGAGCTGGGTGGAGGCTCTCGGGAAGACCCCCATCACCGTGCGGGACTCTCCCGGCTTCGCCAGCTCCCGGCTGGGGATCGCCCTCGCGCTCGAGGCCATGCGGATGCTCGAGGACGGGGTGGCGAGCGCCGAGGACCTCGACACCGCCATGGTGCTGGGGTACCGGCACGCGACGGGGCCGCTGCGCACGACGGACCTCGTCGGCCTCGACGTGCGGCTCGGCATCGCCGAGCACCTGGCGCAGACCGTGGGGGATCGCTTCGAGCCGCCGCAGATCCTGCGCGACAAGGTGGCGGCGGGACACCTGGGGCGCAAGTCCGGCCGGGGCTTCTTCGACTACTCCGGCTCGGAGTGACCCTCGCCGCTCGTGAGCTCGCTCTCCGCGATGCGCAGCACCGCTCGCAGGGCCCGGTCCGTCCCGGCCCTGCCGGCGTGCCAGGCCATCCGCAGCAGGACGGGCTCGACGTCGTCGGCGAGCGGCAGGAGGCGCAGGTGCGGGTCGGCGATGCTCTCCACGATCGAGGACAGCGTCAGGGAGCACCCGACCTCCGCCGACACGAGCGACATCACGGTCCAGGTGTCCGGTGCGTACTGCACCACGTCGGCGTTGAAGCCGGCCTGGCGGGCGAGGCTGTGCAGCCGCTCCACCAGGACCGACCCGGTCTCCGCGGGGAGCGAGACGAACGGCTCACCGCGGAGATCGGCCATGGAGACCGAGGGGCGCTCGGCCAGCCGGTGCGTCTCCGGGACCGCGACCACCAGCGACTCCGTGGCCACGGCACGGGTGCTGATGTCCGCGGGCACGTAGTCCCACCGGCCCAGCGCGACGTCGATCTCGCCCCGCACCAGGGCACCCATCGCCAGCTGGGCGAAGCGCTGGCTGAGGAGCTCGAGGTGGATCCCGGGGTGCTGTGCCCGCACGGCGCGGGCCAGGCGGCCCACGACGACGTTGGTCGAGGCGCCCGCGTACGCGAAGCGCACGTGGCCGATCTCGCCCTTGCCGGCCGCTCGCGCCGTGGTGCCGAAGCGAGCCACCGCCTCGAGCACGTCGGAGGCGGGCCGCACCAGCGACTCGCCCACGGAGGTGAGGGTCACCCGGCGGGTGCTGCGGTCGAACAGCGGGGTGCCGAGCTCGCGCTCCAGCTGCTGGACCGCCCGGCTGACGGGCGGCTGGGCCATGTGGAGCCGCTCCGCAGCACGTCCGAAGTGCAGCTCCTCGGCGACGGCGAGGAACACCCGGATCTGCTGGACGTCCACGTCCACCACCCGCTCTCAGGTCTCGTGATTGATGCGATCGCGTCATCAAAGGCTGGCATCAAAGGTATTGGACGAGCATAAACACCTCTGACATGGTGAAAAGGTCTTCGACGCGGAGGAGCAGTTCGATGAGGAACTCCGGAGAGCGCGGGGCGACACCCTTCGACCGGCGGACGGGTGGCCCGCTGGACGGCCTGCTGATCGCCGACCTCGGTCGCGTGCTCGCAGGCCCGTACTGCACGATGCTGCTGGGCGACCTCGGCGCGACGGTCATCAAGGTGGAGAACGCGCTCGGAGACGAGAGCCGGAGCTGGGCACCGCCGCTGTACGAGGGCGAGTCCAGCTACTACCTCTCGGTGAACCGCAACAAGCACTCCGTCGTGCTGGACTTCAACGACGAGGACGACCGGGCCCTCGCCCAGCGCCTCACCTACCGGGCCGACGTGGTCCTCGAGAACTTCAAGCCGGGTGGTCTGCGCCGCTTCGGTCTGGACTACGACTCGGTCAGCGCGCAGAACCCCGACGTCATCTACGCGTCCATCTCCGGTTTCGGGTCGGCCGGTGGCGCTGCGCTGCCCGGGTACGACCTCCTGGTGCAGGCCCTGTCCGGGATGATGGACATCACCGGTGCGCCGGACGGCGACGGGTACCGCGCCGGCATCGCCCTCTTCGACGTCATGACCGGTCTGCACACGGTGATGGGGGTGCTCGCCGCCCTGCACCACCGCGATCGGACCGGCGAGGGCCAGCACGTCGAGCTGAACCTCCTGGCCTCCGCGCTGTCCGGGATGGTCAACCAGACGGGCGGCTACGTCCTCAGCGGCAGCGTGCCCCACCGGCTGGGCAACGACCACCCCAGCATCTACCCCTACGCGCCGTTCCCCACCGCTGACGGTGACATCGTCATCGCCATCGGGAACGACGCGCAGTTCCGGACCCTGTGCAGCGAGCTCGGACTCGCTGAGCTGCCGGAGGACCCGCGCTTCAGCACGAACGCCGCCCGCAGCAGGCTGCGCGAGGAGCTGCGCCCGGTGCTGGTGGAGAGGCTCGCCGAGCGTTCGGCCCAGGACTGGTTCGAGGCGCTCTCCACCCGTGGCGTCGCCTGCGCTCCCATCCTCGACGTCGGAGGCGGGGTCGACTTCGCCCGGCGCATCGGGCTCGACCCCGTCGTCACCGTCGGCACGGGAGACCGGCAGATGGCCGGCATCCGCCACCCCGTGACCTTCTCCCGCACGCCGGCGCGCTATGACCACGCCGCTCCAGTGCTGGACGGCAGTGGCGAGGAGGTGCGCCGGTGGCTCACCGACGACAGCCCTGCGCCCACCGAGCGAGCGACCGACGGCGACGCCCTCGCGACCGCGAACCGATGACAGCACGAGAAGGACGACGCACACGATGACGACCACCACCGGCCCCAGAGCCGTGCAGTCCGACTTCTACTCCGTCAGCGACTACCTGGGGGAGGCAGACCGCGACGTCGTGGCGCGGGTCCGCGCCTTCGTCGACGCGGAGGTGACGCCGGTCATCAACGAGTACTGGGAGAAGGCTGACTTCCCCTACGAGATCCTCCCCGCCCTGGGGCGGACGGGGATCGTCGGCACTGCCGTCGAGGGATACGGCTGCCCGGGGCTGACGCGTCTGCAGACGGGGCTGGTCGCGATGGAGCTGTCGCGGGGGGACGGGAGCGTCAACACGCTCAACGCGGTGCAGTCGGGCCTGGTCATGGGCAGCATCTCCCTCCTCGGTGACGAGGAGCAGAAGCAGCGCTGGCTCCCGAAGCTGGCTCGGCTGGAGAAGCTCGGCGCCTTCGGCCTCACCGAGCCGGACCACGGCTCGGACTCCGTGGCGCTGGAGACCCGCGCCCGCCGTGACGGGGACCACTACGTCCTCGACGGGGCCAAGAGGTGGATCGGTCTCGGTCACGTCGCGGACGCCGTCATCATCTGGGCCCGCGACGAGGCGGACGCCAAGGTCAAGGCCTTCGTCGTCGAGAAGGGCGACGACGGCGCCTACCCCGACGGCTACTCGGCGCACGCCATCCAGGGGAAGATCGGCAAGCGGGCCATCCAGCAGGCCCAGATCAGCCTGACCGGAGTGCGGGTCCCCGCTGACAACAAGCTCGCGAAGTCGGCCTCGTTCCGCGACGTCGGCGCCATCCTCAACCGCACGCGCACCACCGTCGCCTGGGAGGCGCTGGGGCACGCGCTCGCCTCCTACGAGATCGCCGCCGCCTACGTGCACGAGCGCTCCCAGTTCGGCAAGCCCATCGCGAGCTTCCAGCTGGTCCAGAACAAGCTGGCCACCATGCTCGCCGACCTCACGGCCATGCAGCTGATGTGCTTCCGGACCGGGGCGCTGCAGGATGAGGGCAGGCTCACCAACGAGCAGGCGTCCCTGGCCAAGATGTTCACCGGGCAGCGCTCCCGCGCCCTGTGCCGGGACGCCCGCGACCTGCTAGGAGGCAACGGACTGCTCCTGGAGAACCACGTCGCGCGCCACCTGACCGACATGGAGGTGGTGCACACCTACGAGGGCACCGACTTCATCCAGTCCCTGATCGTCGGGCGCGAGATCACCGGCATCTCCGCCTTCTCCTGACGACGACGCGTCCGTGCTGGTGCGGGCGCAGGAAGGACGACGATGACCACGTCGTTCGTATACGATGCAGTGCGCACGCCCTTCGGCAGGGCGGGCGGAGCCCTCGCGGCCGTGCGGCCCGACGACCTCGCGGCGGTGGTCATGAGGGCTGCCGCGGACCGCAGCGGGCTCGACCCGGCTCGGATCAGCGACGTCGTGTTCGGTGACGCGAACCAGGCGGGTGAGGACAACCGCAACGTGGCGCGCTTCGGCGCCCTTCTGGCCGGCTTCCCCACCTCCGTGACCGGGACGACCGTCAACCGCCTATGCGCATCGTCGGTCGAGGCGGTGATCCAGGGGTCGAGGGCGATCGAGTCCGGTGACGCCGACATCGTGCTCGCCGGCGGCGTCGAGTCGATGAGCCGGGCGCCGTTCGTGGTGGAGAAGGCGGCGAAGGCCTGGCCCTCCGTCGGCAACCAGACCCTCTGGAACACGGCGATCGGCTGGCGCATGACCAACCCCTCGCTGCCGCGGCACTGGACGATCTCCAACGGGGAGTCGGCGGAGCAGATCGCACGCAGCTGGGGGATCGGTCGCGAGGAGCAGGACGCCTTCGCCGTGCGCTCGCACCGGCTCGCTGCCGAGGCGTGGGGCGCCGGGGTCTTCGCCGAGGAGGTGGTGCAGGTGCCCGGGGCGGAGCTGGACCGGGACGAGGGCATCCGGCTCGACACGTCCGTCGAGAAGCTGGCGGGTCTGAAGCCGCTCTTCGCCCGCGACGGGGCGGGGAGCGTCACCGCCGGCAACTCCTCACCGATCAACGACGGCGCCTCCGCGGTCCTGCTGGCGGGCGAGGGCGCGCTGGACGGCGAGCCCCTCGCCCGCATCGCCGGCCGCGGTTGGCACGGGGTGGACCCGGACGAGTTCCCCATCGCCCCCGTCGAGGCGGCCAACAAGGCGCTGGCCCGAGCCGGGCGCACCTGGGCGGACGTCGACCTCGTCGAGCTCAACGAGGCCTTCGCCTCCCAGGCCCTCGCCTGCCTGAAGGGGTGGCCCGACCTCGACCCCTCAGCGGTGAACGTCCATGGCGGTGCCCTGGCCATCGGCCACCCGCTCGGCGCCTCGGGTGGCCGCATCATCGGCCACGCCGCCCACGAGCTCCGCCGCCGCGGAGGCGGAATCGCCGTCGCCGCGATCTGCATCGGCGTCGGGCAGGGGCTGGCGGTCGTCCTCGAGCGGTAGCCCGTGGGAACCCGCCCCGCGCACCTCAGCCGCATGGACGTCGCCCAGCTGAAGGCCTTCCTCGCCGTCGCGGAGGTCCTGCACTTCGGCCGCGCCGCCGAGGCGCTGCACCTCGCCCAGCCCCACCTCAGCAGGACAGTCCGCCACCTCGAGGACGACCTGGGCATGCCGCTGTTCAGCCGCACGAGCCGCCGGGTCGAGCTGACCGCCGCCGGTGAGGCCCTCGTCGAGCCGGCGCGAGCCGCGTTGCGGGCCCTCGAGGAGGCGCGGGACGCAGCGGTCAGTGCCCACGAGGGACGCAGCGGACGGCTGCGGTTGACCTTCGCCGGCCCGTCGTCCCACGCCGCGGTGAGCAGGCTCGCCCGCACCCTGCGTCGAACTGCCCCGGACGTGCGGCTGGACCTGCTGCCCGGCTGGTACGGCTCGGCGGCGGTCACCGAGCTGCTGGAGGGGCGCACCGACCTCGTCGTCGCGCGCTTCACGACTCCACCGGACGGGCTGGAGCACCACCGTGCAGCAGCGGAGCAGAGCGTGGTGGTGGTCCCCGACGACCACGACCTCTCCCGCAGGTCCTCGCTGACGATCGAGGACCTGCGCGGCCAGCCGCTCGTGACGCTCCCCGCTTCCGCGGGGTCGGAGGTGCGACGGGCGCTGGTGCGGAGCTGCCTGCGGGCGGGCTTCACCCCGGACGTCGTGCAGGAAGCCCCAGACACGTGGACGAGCGTCGCCCTGGTGGCAGCAGGCGTGGGACTGCACCTGACGACCGGCACCGCCGTGGCCCAGACACCGGCCGACGGCGTGCGGGTCGTTCCCGTCGACGGTGTCGAGCCGGTCTTCGTCTTCCTGCTCTGGCGCCCGGCGGACACCAACCCGGTGCTCCCCGGAGTCCTCCGGAGGGCCCGGGGGGTGTTCCGCCCGACGTCAGCGGAAGAGGATGCCCCCGTCGATGAGGGGTGACTGCCCCGTCATGTAGTGGCCGTCGGGCCCTGCCAGGTAGGAGACCAGCCCCGCGACGTCGTCGGGGACCTCCGCCCGTCCGAGAGCGATGCCGTCCACATACTGCTTCCAGGTGGCCCCGGGCTCTGCGCCGGTGTGCTTGGCCATCTCCCGGTCCACCGTCACCCACATGTCCGTGTCGACGACGCCGGGGCAGTAGGCGTTCACCGTGATGCCGTGGGTCGCCAGCTCCCGGGCTGCGGACTGGGTGAGCCCTCGTACCGCGAACTTGGTCGCCGAGTAGAGACCCAGCAGCGCGAAGCCCTCGTGGCCGGCGATGGACGAGGCGTTGACGATCGTGCCCCGGGTGCCGTCCTCGATGAAGATCTCGGCCGCCGCCTGGATGCCCCACAGGACTCCGGCCAGGTTGACCCCGACGATCGCCTGCAGCGCCTCCGGGGTGGCGTGCAGCACGGGCTCGACCTGCACGATCCCTGCGTTGTTGACCACGGCGTCGAGACCGCCCAGCTCCTCGCGCGCCTTTCGCCAGGCAGCGCGGACCTGGTCTCGCTGGCTGACGTCGGCGCCCAGGGCCACGGCCCGCCGCCCCAGCTCACGGACCTCTGCAGCGACGCCCTCGGCACCGCTCCGGTTGAGGTCGACGACCGCCACGTCGTGGCCGTCCTGGGCCAGCCGCAGGGCGATCGCCCGGCCGATCCCCTGTGCTCCGCCGGTGACCAGCGCGACCCGCGCGCCCCCCTCGTCGTTGCCGCTCATCCTCGTGCCGCCTCTCTCGTGGACCTGGTGGTGCGTCTGTCGTGGTCGGCGTCGGAGCTCAGGCCGTCGCCGCGTGGGAGGTGAACCGGCCGTACCCGCCGCCGAAGAACACCAGGGGCGGCTCTGCGCCGGTGGAGTCGAGCGCCTCCACGCGGCCCACGACGGCGAAGTGGTCACCGGCCACCGCCTCGCTCTCCAGGACGCAGTCCACCCACGCCAGCACGCCGTCGAGCAGGGGGGCACCGGATGGAGACTCCCCGTGCGAGAGACCGTCGAACTTGTCATCTTGCCGCCGGGCGAACCGCCGGCACAGGTCCTCCTGGTCGGCGCTGAGCACGTTGACGCAGAAGCTGCCGACGGCCCTGATGCGAGGCCACGAGGTCGAGGACCTATCGGGGAAGAAGCCCACCAGCGGCGGGCTCAGCGAGACGGAGGTGAAGGACCCCACCGCGAAGCCGAGCCGGGTCCCGTCGGGCTCGCGCGCCGTCACGACGCAGACGCCCGTCGGGTAGCGGCCCAGCACCTGCCTGAAGCGCATCGGCTCGATCGTCTCGACGACGGTCTCCGCGGTGGAGCTGTCCACGCCCGTGTCCTCCTCGTGCTTCGGCCGTCGCGGTCGGGTGTGCGCAGTCATGCGCTGGGGTCGACGAGGACCTTCATCTTCCGGCCCTCGTGGAGCGCCTCGAAGCCCTCGGCGAGGATGTCGCCGATCGCGATGCTCTCGACCCATCCGGTGGTGTCGTAGTGCCCGCCGGCCATCAGGTCGATCACGGCCCGGTAGTCGGACGACGTGTAGCAGAGGGTCCCCTGGATGCGGGCCTCCCTCAGGACGAGCTGGATGAGCGAGGTCTCGATCGGCCGCTCGTAGATGGCGACGCTGACCATGGTCTTGGACGGTCCCAGCGACGCGAGGGCCGCCTCGACCGCCGGCTTGACGCCTGCCGCGTCGAAGGCTGCAGCCGCTCCGAGCCCCTTGGTGCGCTCGGCGACGTAGCCGGGGACGTCCACCCCCGTGGGGTCGAGGGTCTGGGCACCGAGCCGTTCGATGGACGCACGGCGCACCGGCGAGGGCTCGACGACCAGGACGTCCTCGACTCCCTGCCCCTTCAGCGCGTGCCACAGGCCAATGCCGATCGGCCCGGCGCCGAAGACGAGGGCGGTGCCGTCGCCGTCGACGTTCCCGAGACGTGCCGCGTGGTAGGCGACGGACATCGGCTCCACGAGCGCCCCCAGCTGGAGCGAGACGGAGTCCGGCAGCCTGTGGGCCATGCCCTGGTCGATCACCGTGTACTCGGCCATTCCGCCGTCGATCGACAGCCCGTGGAACCCGACCTTCGTGCAGATGTTGGTCTTGCCCGCCCGGCACGGTGCGCACTCCCCGCACCAGTAGGTGGGCTCGACGGTGATCCGGTCGCCCACGGCGAGGGCGTCGACGCCCCTGCCCACCTCCACGACGGTCCCGGAGAACTCGTGCCCGAGCACGACGGGAGCGCAGCGCCCCGTCAGCGGGTGCGGCTCGGTGGGGATGAAGATGGGACCGCCGTAGTACTCGTGGAGGTCGGTGCCGCAGATCCCGTTGTAGGCGACCTGGACCAGCACCTGCCCCGGGCCGGGGTCGGGGCGGGGAACATCCGTCACCTCGACGTCCTCGCATGCGTTCCAGACGACTGCTCGCACCGGTGCTCCTCCTTCGTGTCCTGGTCCTCGCTGCCGCAGGCGACGTCTCAGACGCCCGCGGTCTCCACGTGGGCGCGCACCGACCGACCGTCTCCGCTGACCCACCCGCGGCTGGCCGCGTAGGCGACCATGCGCGCGAAGCGCTCCTCCCAGTCGCCGGCGACGCGGCCCGCCGAGCGCCTCCTGAGCTCCTCCAGAGGGATCCACACGTGCGCGGACCCTTCGTCCAACCGCCCGAGGTGAGCCCGCTCGACTGCCGTCGCGAGGTCCGCCGCGGACATGCCGCCGGAGACGACCACCCGCAGTGAGCCGAGGTCGTCGGGGTGCTGCAGGGCCTCGTCGTCACGGGTGATCACGAGCTCCACCGAACTCCTCCTCCTCGCCTGCGCTGCGCTGCGCCTGGGCGCTCCGTCGCGCCCTGCGACGAGCCTGCAGCTCTGCGACCGGGAGCGACTGTCCGGAAATGGCACACCGAGGGCCGCGCGGCGGCACCGGGTGGGAGCCGCGCGTAACGTCCGCCGTGCGGACCTCGTGACGGTGCAGCGACCGCTACCCGTCGGGCGACCCTCGCCCCACCGGAGGTGCGCTCGACGGACCGGAGGAGTGGGCAGTGACGGGAAGCCTGGTGCGGCCACGGCCGGGGAGCGCCGTGCACGTCGCGGCCGCCGCGGCCTACGAGCGGCCCGTGATGTTCGTGGACGGTTCCTGGCAGGACGGAGCAGACGGCGCGGCGGGCGCTGCGAGCGTGGTCGACCCAGCCACCGGTGAGCAGGTGTCGTCCTGGGCAGGGGCGTCCGTCGACCAGGTGGAGGCTGCCTGCGGGGCAGCGGCGCGGGCCTTCCCGGCCTGGGCGGGCTCGCGACCGGAGCTGAGGGCCGAGGTCCTGCGCGGCGCGGCCGACCACCTCGAGGCGGACCTCGACTCCGCCGCCTCGACCATGACCGTCGAGCAGGGCAAGACCCTCGCCGAGGCGCGCGCGGAGTTCGTCTCCATCGTCGAGCTCTTCCGCTGGTTCGCCGACCGCGCGTCCGGTCCCGCGTCCCGGCAGGAGCCCGGGTCGGTTCCCGGGGGACGTGTCGAGGTGCAGCACCTTCCCGTCGGGCCGGTAGCCGTGATGACGCCGTGGAACTTCCCCGCCTCCCTGGCCGCGCGCAAGGTCGCCGCCGCCTTCGCCGTCGGGTGCACGGCAGTGGTCAAGCCCGCTCTCGAGACGCCCGCCTCCTTCCTGGTCGTCGCGAGGGCCCTGCAGGCGGCCGGGCTGCCGCCGGGCGTGCTGAGCGTGGTCAACGGAGATCCCGCCCGGACGAGCAGTGCGCTGATCGCGTCCCAGCACGTCCGCGCGGTCAGCTTCACCGGCTCGACGGCCGTCGGAAGGCTCGTCGCCCGCGCTGCAGCCGACCGCCTCGTGCACACGACCCTCGAGCTCGGCGGGCATGCCCCTGTCGTCGTGACCGAGGACGTCGACGTCACGGCAGTCGCCCGGTCGATCGCCGCGACGAAGTTCCGCAACGCCGGTCAGGTCTGCATCGCCCCCACCCGCTTCCTCGTCGCCGCGACCGTGTACGACGAGTTCGTCGACGAGTTCACCCGCTTCGCCCGCGGGCTGCGCGTCGCTCCGGGTCTGCTGGACGGCGCGCAGATGGGCCCGATGGCGCTGGAACGCCGACGGACCGCCCTGCTCGACCTCGTCGACCGGTCGGTGCTGTCCGGAGCTGAGCTCGTCTGCGGTGGCGAGGCCGACGGGGACGACGGCTGGTTCGTGCAGCCCACCGTGCTCACCCAAGCCCCCGCGGGGTCGCCGGTCATGAACGAAGAGCCCTTCGGCCCGGTCGCCGTCATCAACCCGGTCCGCACGGACGACGAGGCCGTGCTCGAGGCCAACCGGCTCTCCGTGGGGCTCGCCGGTTACGTCTTCACCCGTGACGCGATCCGGGGGAGGTCGCTCGCCGCACGGCTCGACGTGGGGACCGTCGGCATCAACACCGGCGTGGTGGTGCACCGCGACTCCCCGCTCGGTGGGGTGAAGGACAGCGGCTGGGGCAGTGACGGCGGGCTGGAGGGTATGCGCGAGTTCCAGCACGCCAAGGCCGTCAGCACCGGCGCCTGACGCCGGGGCCCCAGGCCGCGCGGACATCGATGCGGGAGGCGCACCGATCGATGCCGGACAGGTCTTGGACATGCCCAGCGGTCGCGTGGATGCTCGCTGACCTGCGAAAGCGCGACGGAGCGTCCCAGAACGGGACACTGCGCGGCGCCGAGCCCGTGCGACGTTGAGCGCGGCCGACCACGACGCCGTGGGTGTGCCCGACCAGGGCCGCGGACCACACAGCGAAGGAGCTGGAGATGTCACTGAAGTTCGGTACCTTCATGGCCCCGTTCCACTGCCCCGTCGGGCAGGACCCGACGTACGCGGTCGAGCGCGACCTCGACGTGCTCCGCCACATGGACAAGCTGGGGTTCGAGGAGGCGTGGGTGGGGGAGCACCACTCCTGCGGCCACGAGCTGATCCCGGACCCGATGCTCTTCATCGCCTACGCCGCCAACCACGTGCGGCACATGAAGCTCGGCGCGGGGGTCGTCTCCCTGCCGTACCACAACCCCCTGTGGGTGGCGGACCGCGCGCTGTTCCTCGACCGGCTGCTCCGCGGCCGCTTCATGCTCGGGCTCGGGCCGGGTGCCCTGCCCACGGACGCCACGATGATCGGTCTCAGCATGGAGGACCAGCGCACGGCGTTCGAGGAGGACGTCGACGTGCTCATGGCCATCCTGCGCGGGGACTCGGTCACCAAGAAGACCAGCCGCTACAACCTGGTCGACGCCCGCACGCAGCTCGCGCCGTACAGCGACTTCGACATCGTCGTGGCGGCCATCGCCAGCCCGACCGGACCGCGGACGGCGGCCAAGAACGGGATCGACCTCCTCTCGGTTGGGGCCACGGCGGCGGGTGGCTTCGACGCGCTCGCCCTGCACTGGGACGTCATGGAGGAGCGCAGCGCCCAGTTCGGGCACACGCCGGACCGGCGCGGCTGGCGGCTCGCAGGCCCCATGCACCTCGCCGAGACGAAGGAGCAGGCCATCGAGGACGTCAGGTACGGGCTCGACGCCTGGTGCGACTACACCCAGGACGTGCTGGCCGCGCCTCACTTCCGAGCGGCCGGCAAGACCTTCGAGGAGCGGGTCGCCTGGGTCAACGAGACCGGTCTCGGCATCATCGGGACGCCGGACGAGGCGGTCGCCCAGATCGAGAGGCTGGAGAAGCAGTCCGGCGGCTTCGGCTCCTACCTGCTCATCCACCACGAGTGGGCCCGCCACGACGCCACGCTGCGCAGCTACGAACTGTTCGCCAACCACGTGAAGCCGAAGTTCCAGGGCAGCACGAAGAGGCTGCACCAGGCCTCGGACTACGCGCGCTCGCGCTGGTCCGAACTGGACCAGCGGCAGGCCGACGCCATCGCCGCGGCGACGGAGCGCCACTCCAAGGAGCGGGTCGGAGCCTGACGGCGCGGCAAGGTGCTGACCGCGGCGTCCAGCCGCCTGCGGTCAGCACCCTGCCGCTCGAGGCGGCGGCAAGGGCGGACGCGCCCGGCCGGGGACGACGGGAGGACCGCATGATCGACCGAGACAGGGAGTGCCTCGACAGCGGCGGCCGTGCGGTCGCCGTGCGCCCGGAGATCGCAGACTCCTGGAAGCGGAGCCGGCTCTGCGGTGTCGACCCCGACCGCGTGAGTGCGGTCCCGGGCGAGGCCGAGCTCGACACGCGCTTCGCCAGAACGGCCGTCCCCGTGCTCAGCCGCATGGCTGAGGTCATGGTCGGGTCGCGCACCTCGCTGCTGCTGAGCGCCCCCGACGGCACGATGCTCTGGCGGTGGGTCGACGACCAGCGCCTCGCGGCCCGGCTGGACGGGAACGACGCCGTCGTGGGGACCCGGTGGTCGGAGGACGTCGTCGGGACGAACGGCATCGGCACGTCCCTGGAGACCGCGCGGCCGGTGCTCGTCCGGGGTGAAGAGCACTTCGCAGAGGCCCTGCACGCCTTCACGTGCGCGGGGGAACCGATCCGGCACCCCATCACGCGCAGGGTGGCAGGGATCCTCAGCGTGACCAGCCTGTCCGAGCACGCCAACCCCCTGATGGTGCCGACGCTGAAGATGCTCACCCGGGAGATCGCGGAGCAGCTCTTCGGCGAGAGCACCCTGCGAGAGCGGGAGCTCCTCCAGCACTTCTTGGACGAACGCCGACGGGGACGCGCAGCGGTGCTGGCGATCAACCACGACACCGTCATCGCCGACACGGGGGGAGCCCGCCTCGAGGTCGACCACCGCGACGTCTGGCGGCAGGTCGAGTCAGGGCTGATCGGTCCCAGCCAGCAGCAGCGCACCCGCCTGCCCGGTGGGGTGGACGTGAGCTGGCGGACCATCGAGCACGCGGGCACCGTCGTCGGGCTGGTCGTCAGCGGCCAGGAGTCGCCGGCGGCTGCTGGGCTCTCCGAGGCGGAGGCTGTGCCGAGGGAGCGTCCGAGCCGTTCGCCCGCGCCCTCGACGAGTGCTGGCGCCGACGACCTGCAGCTCGCTCTCGCTCGTGCCGTGGCCGAGGTCGACCGGCTCCTGGTGTCAGGGGGGCCGGGGAGCGGCAAGCGCAGCCTCGCGGACGCGGTGGTCGCTACGGGCGGAGCTCGTCTCGTCGAGCTGGACTGCGCCGAGGCGGTCGGTGACGCTGCAGAGCCCTGGCTGCTCGCAGCCCGTGCTGCGCTCGACGATGCTGCGCGTGGTGGGCCCGCGGTGCTGCTGCTCCACATGGAGTCCGTGGCCGACGGCCCAGCCCGGCGGCTCGGCGTCCTGCTCGACCGCTGTCCGCGCAGTGCTGGCCCAGTCCGGGTCATCGCCACCTGGACCCCCGGCGGAGGGTCCCCGGGGCCGGCGGTGCAGGCACTCGTCGACCGCTTCTCCCCAGAGGTGTTCGAGGTGCCCCCTCTGCGGACCCGGCCGTGGGAGGTGCTCGACCAGCTCGTCGGGCGCCCCGCTCCTTTCCCCGTCCTGACCTCTGCTGCGGTGGACGTCGTGCGCAGACACCCGTGGCCCGGAGGCTACCGCCAGCTCGCGGAGTTCCGCCGCTGGCTCGAGCGCCGGACGACTCCCTCGGTCAGGGTGGAGGACCTCCCGCCGCGCTTCGTGCGGGAGGCGGCTCGGGCCAGGCTCACCGTCATCCAGACGGCGGAGGCGGACGCGATCGAGACCGCCCTGAGGGGTGCTCATGGGAACAAGGCCGCGGCTGCTGCGGCGCTGGGCATCTCGAGGTCATCGCTGTACCGCAAGCTGCGGGAGTACCGCATCGCTTAGCGCCGCGGCCCCTCGGTGATGCAGCCAGGTGTGACGAGGACGTCCTGGGAGTCTCCGCACCCGAGTTCCTCGACGCCGGCGCCGAGGTCGACCTCCGGCTCTCCGAAGGACCGCTCACGGCCCCCCGACCCGTTCTTCTCCCTCGCGGAGGTCGCTGACACCGGTGACTTCCTGGCGGGCGAGGCCTAGGAGCAGAACTAGACGTGCAACGGTCTTGCGTTTAACGGCTGCGACGCGTTACAAAGATGCTGGCGCGGTGAGTGCCGGGCTCTGGGTCGACGACGACGGAGAGACTTCCATGCAGACGCAGCTGATCATCGACAACGAGACGCGCGACGCCCGCGAGGGGCGGACCTTCGAGCGTCGTGACCCCCTCAGCGGAGACGTCGTGTCCCAGGGCGCGGCCGCCGACGTCGAGGACGCCGTCGATGCGGTGGAGTCGGCCGCCGCGGCCTTCGAGACCTGGTCGATCACGGGGCCGAGCGAGCGCCGGGCGATCCTGCTCAAGGCGGCCGACATCATCGAGCGCCGCACCCCCGAGTTCGTGGGCACGATGATGTCCGAGGTCGGTGCGGCGCCGCTGTGGGCCGGCTTCAACGCCTTCCTCACGGCGCAGCTCTTCCGCGAGGCGGCCGGGCTGGTGACGCAGATCCAGGGCGAGACGATCCCGACCGACAAGCCGGGCACGCTGTCGATGACCATCCGCCAGCCCGCGGGCGTGGTCTTCAGCATGGCCCCGTGGAACGGCGCCGGCGTCCTCGCGGCCCGCGCCATCGCCTACCCGATCGCGTGCGGCAACACCGTCGTCTTCCGCGCGTCCGAGATGAGCCCCGGGACGCACGCCATCATCGCCGAGGTCCTCCACGAGGCCGGTCTGCCGGCGGGCGTGCTCAACTTCCTGACTAGCTCCGCCGAGGACGCGGGCCGTGTGGTCGAGACGATCATCGCGCACCCCGCGGTGCGACGGGTCAACTTCACGGGGTCGACCCACGTCGGGCGCATCATCGCCGTCGCGGCCGCCCACCACCTCAAGCCGGTCCTGCTGGAGCTGGGCGGCAAGGCGCCCTTCGTCGTCCTCGACGACGCCGACATCGACGGTGCCGTCAACGCCGCCGTCTTCGGGTCCTTCCTCTACCAGGGCCAGATCTGCATGTCGACGGAGCGCTTCGTGGTCGACGAGTCGGTGGCCGACGAGTTCGTCACCAAGTTCTCGGCGCGTGCTCGGGAGCTCGTCGCCGGCAACCCCCTGCAGGACCCGTCCGTCATCGTCGGCCCGATGATCCGTCCGGAGTCCGGCACGCGCATCAACGGGCTCATCGAGGACGCCCTCGACAAGGGTGCCGAGGTTCTCGTCGGCGGCCCCGCCGACGGGGCGGCGATGTCGGCGACCATCGTCGACAAGGTCCGCCCGGAAATGTCCATCTACGACCAGGAGACCTTCGGGCCGATCACCACGGTCGTGCGCGTGTCCGGCGTCGAGGAGGCCGTGCAGGTCGCCAACGACACCGAGTACGGGCTGGCGGCAGCCGTCTTCGGCAAGGACAGCACGCGGGCCCTGCAGGTGGCGCTCCGCATCCAGGCCGGTCACGTGCACGTCAACGGGGCCACCGTGCAGAACGAGGCGCAGGCGCCCTACGGAGGCACGAAGAACAGCGGCTACGGCCGCTTCGACGGGCGAGCGGTCATCAACGAGTTCACCGAGCTCAAGTGGGTGACCGTCGAGCAGTCGGACCAGCAGTACCCCTTCTGATCCCCGATGCAGCCCCTGGGCCCCACGCCGGTCACCGACCGGTGGGGGCCTGGGGCACCACCACCCACCCCCGAAGGACGAGGACGTCGATGAGCACCACCGTCACCGCTGCGGTCGCACGCCAGCCGCACCAGCCGCTCAGCATCGAAGAGCTCGAGCTCGACGAGCTGCGGACCAACGAGGTCCGCGTCCGCATGGTCGCCGCCGGGGTGTGCCACACCGACGCCATTGTCCGCGACCAGGTGTACCCGACACCACTGCCCGCGGTGCTCGGGCACGAGGGCGCCGGGGTCGTCGAGGCGGTCGGCGAGGGGGTCCTGACGGTGGCCCCCGGTGACCACGTCCTGCTCGCGGCCGCCTACTGCGGGCAGTGCGACCGGTGCCGCGCGGGTCAGATGGCCTACTGCGAGAACCTCTTCGCCGCCGACTTCGGCGGGCGGCGCCACGACGGCTCGACGGCCCTGAGCAAGGACGGGGAGGTCATCTCCTCGCACTTTTTCGGCCAGTCCGCCTTCTCCACCCGGGCCAACGTGGTGGAGGAGAGCGTCATCAAGATCGACCCCGACGTGCCGCTCGAGGTCGTCGCCCCGCTGGGGTGCGGGATCCAGACCGGCGCTGGTGCGGTGCTCAACGAGCTCAAGCCCCACCTCGGCAGCACCCTCGTGGTGATCGGGACGGGCGCGGTGGGCAGCGGGGCGATCATGGCCGGCCGCGTCGCGGGATGCTCCAAGGTGATCGCGGTGGACATCCACGACTCACGGCTGGAGCTGGCCACCGAGCTCGGCGCGACGCACACCGTCAACACCCGGGCCGCCTCGTTGACCGACGAGATCATGCGGATCACCGGTGGGCGCGGCGCTGACGCGGTCGTCGACACGACGGCGCGCCCTGAGCTGCTGCGCGCTGCGGCGGACGGCCTCGCACTGCGGGGCAAGCTCGCCCTCGTGGGGGCCGCCAAGCCCGGTACCGAGGTCACCTTCGAGATCGGCCTGTCGCTGGTCAAGGGCTGGACCTTCACCACGGTCGTCCAGGGCAGCTCCGTGCCCCAGGTCTTCATCCCGCGCCTCATCGAGCTCTGGCGCGGGGGTCGCTTCCCGATGGACAGGCTGATGAAGAACTACAGCCTGGAGGACATCAACCAGGGCTTCGAGGACTCCGCCAGCGGGGCGACGATCAAGCCGGTGGTCGTCTTCTAGGCACAGCGAGCGTCCCGTTCGGGAGCCCCCGGGTGGCGGTGCAGTCATGGAGGAGCCGTGACTGCACCGCCGCTCTGCGGGCTCTCGACTCATGTGTCACATATTTCAGATGCGCGCCGTGCAAGTGTTGCTTTTGGGCGTGACCCTGCCTAGGGTCGACCCATGGACAACGACATCGCTGTCGTCGGTGGCGGGCCCGGCGGGCTCTTCTTCGCCACCCTCGTCGCCCGCCAGGACCCCTCGGCCAACGTCGTCGTCTACGAGCGCAACCGGCGCACCGACGCCTTCGGCTTCGGCGTCGTGTTCTCCGACGCGACCCTGAAGGCCATCGACGAGGCGGACCCGGTGCTGCGGGACGCCCTGCGCGACCACGGCACCCACTGGGACCGCATCGACGTGGTCAGCGCAGGTCAGCGCCACAGCTTCAACGGCAACGGCATGGCGGCCATCCACCGGCGGACCCTGCTGGCGCTGCTCCAGGACAACGCCGAGGCCGCCGGGGTGGACGTCCGGTACGGCACGCAGGCTCCGCCGCTGGCAGAGCTGCGCCGCACCCACCGGCTGGTCGTGGGGGCTGACGGCACCAACTCCGCCGTGCGGCGCGAGCTCGAGCAGAACGTCGAGCTCGGCCACACCGTCGAGACGGCCACGGCGGAGTTCATCTGGTTCGCGACCGAGCACATCTTCGACGGTCTGACCTTCCTCCACCGGGCCAGCGAGCACGGCAACTTCGCCGTGCACGGCTACCCCATCAGCGACGAGCTCAGCACCTTCATCGTCGAGACCGACCCCGAGACCTGGCGCCGCGCCGGGCTGGACGCCTTCGACGCGACCCAGCCGCCGGGGCCGTCCGACCAGGTCAGCCAGGACTTCCTCACGGAGCTCTTCGCCGAGGACATCGACGGCGCGCGGCTCGTGGCCAACAACTCGCGCTGGGGCAACTTCCGCACGCGCCGGACCGCCACGTGGGCCGTCCCCGCTGACGGCGCCGGCGGGGCCGTGGCGCTCCTGGGCGACGCCGTGCACACCGCGCACTTCTCCGTCGGCTCCGGCACCAAGATGTCGATGGAAGACGCGGTCGTGCTGGCGCGCGAGGTCACGTCCGGCCGGTCCCTGGACGCAGCGCTGGCGGCCTACCAGGAGGTCCGCAAGCCCGCGGTCGCCAAGATCCAGGACGCGGCCGTACCCAGCCTGGCCTGGTGGGAGCACTTCGGCAGCTACCAGCGCGAGCTCGACCCGCTCACCTTCGCCTTCCACTTCTTCTCCCGGAGCATCTCCGTCGACAAGATCGCTCAGCGCGACCCCCAGCTCGTGGAGGCAGCGAGAGGCGCCTGGGCCGACGCCCACGGCACCGATGCGCTGCACACGCCGCTGGACGTCGCGGGTCTGACCGCCAGCGGACGGCGCCTGCAGCTCCACCGCGACGGTGGGCAGCTGTGGCTGGTCGAGGGAGACGACCGGCTCCTCCCCGTGGCGGCGGCGGGCGCACCGCAGCCGGAAGGCTCCTGCGCGACCGCCGTCCACGCTCCGGAAGACCAGTGCACCCTGCAGCAGGTCTTCGACCTGCTCCCCAGCAGCGGTGTGGTGGTCGTCGACGGCGGCACCCGCCTGACCCGGACCCTGCTGTGCGAAGAAGCGCGGCTGCGATGCGGGCTCGTCGCGGTGCTCGTCGACGAGCTCTCCGACGCCGCCGTCGAGACCGCCCTGCTCGCGCAGCGCGTGGACGCCGTGGCTGCTCCGCCGCTCGAGGGGGCGCGTGTCGAGCCCCGCGCCACGACCGAGGTGCCCGTGGCGGTGGCGCGATGAGCGCGGCCACCGCGGTCGCCGGTCCGGTCAGTGGGCTGCGGACTACGGGTGACAGGTCCCTGTCGGCTCTGTTCGCCCCTCGGGGCATCCTCGTGGTGGGTGCGTCCAGTGATCCCGACAAGCTCGGTGGCGCCATGGCCGCGGCGCTGGCGAGGTCTCCGGTCCCGGTCGCGCTGGTGAACAGCCGGGGCGGCGCCGGCATGCACACCGACGTCGCGGAGGCCGCGAGCCGCGTCGCCGACGGCGGCGGGAGCGCCGACCTGGCCGTCCTCTGCATCCCCGCACCCGCCTGCGCCGCGGCCGTGCGCGAGTGTGCCGCAGCCGGCGTCAGTGCCGTGCTCGTCTGCGCCGGCGGCTTCTCTGAGGCCGGCGGTGAGGGGATCGAGCACGAGCGCCGCCTCGTCGAGGCCGTGCGCGAGACCGGCGTGCGCCTGCTCGGGCCCAACACGTCCGGCTTCTTCGTCCCGCCCGCCCAGCTGCGCGCCAGCTTCGTGCCCGGTGCAGCGCACCTGCGGGCCGGGGGCGTCGCAGTCGTGGCCGCCAGCGGCGGCCTCAACCACGCCCTCGCCTTCGGTCTGGCCCGAGCCGGCAGCGGCCTCAGCCTCGGCGTCGGGATCGGAGCCGGTCTGGACGTCACCGCGGTCGATGTCCTGGAACACCTCGCTGACGACCCAGAGACCCGGAGCATCGCCCTGCACCTTGAGACCGTGCCCGACGGTCCCGCGCTGCTCGCGGCGGTCCGGCGGGCGACACGCCGCGTGCCCGTCGCCGTGCTCGTGGTCGGCCAGCACGACGTCGGCGGCTTCGCCGCCTCCCACACCGGAGCCCTCGCCACCTCCTGGCGCACCACGCGGGCGCTGCTGCGCCAGGCCGGTGCTGTGGTCGTCGACCGCGAGGACGACCTGGTCACCGTCGCCAGCGCTCTCGCGCGCACCCGCTGCGCACCTGTGGCGCGAGCCGGGGCAGCCCTGGTCACCGCCCAGGCGGGCCCCGGGCTGGTCGTCGCCGACGCCCTGCACGACGCCGGTGTCCGCCTGCCCGAGCTCGGGGCCGCCACCCGCTCCGCGCTGGACCAGCTGCTGCCGCCCTTGACCTACCAGGCGAACCCCGTCGACACCGGCCGCCCCGGCCCCCGGCACGACGAGGTGGTGGCCGCGGTGGCCTCCGACCCCGACGTCGACGTGGTCGCGGTCTACGCCCTCACCGAGCCGGTGGTCGACCTCCCCGCGGCCGTGGCCGCAGCCCTGGAGCAAGGCGTCCGGACACCGGTGCTGCTCGGCGTGGACGGCCCCGCCGAGGAGGTCGAGGCCGCACTGCGCGCCGCCGAGCGCGCCGGCATCCCGGCGGTGGTGGGCGCTCAGGCGCTCGCCCGCGCGACCGCAGCCGTGGTCGAGGACGCAGCGCTGCGGGCCGTGGCCCGCCAGGCCGAGGCGCCGTCCGACGACCGGCCCGGGCCAGAGGTGACGACGGTCCCCGTCATCGAGCACGGGCCGTGGACGGAGTCGGCCGCCAAGGACGTCCTCGACTCCCTGGGCGTCGCCACCCCTCCCCGACGCCTGTGCACCGACCGCGCCGCCGCTCACGCCGCCCTGGACGAGCTGGGGGAGCGCGGTGCGCACCGCACCGTGGTCAAGGTGAGCGACGCCGCCATCCTCCACAAGAGCGACGTCGGAGGCGTCCACGTCGGCGTGCGCGACCACGAGGCGATGGGTGCCGCCCTGGACGCGCTCGCCCGGCTCGGGGGCCAGCCCTGCCTGGTGGAGCGCATGGCGCCCGCAGGCACCGACCTGGTCGTCGGCGCGCGCCGCGACCCGGTGTTCGGCCCGGTCGTGCTGGTCGGCGTGGGTGGGACGGCCACCGAGGTGTTCGCCGACGTCGCCATCGCCTCCGTGCCCGCGGACCGCTCGTGGCTGGCGTCCCTGCCGCTGGAGCTGGCGAGCGCCTCGCTCCTCCAGGGCCACCGCGGTGCTCAGGCGGTCGACCTGGACGCCCTCGCCGGAGTGCTTGGCGCCCTGGGCGACCTCCTGCTGGCCAACCCCGAGCTCGACGAGGTGGAGGTCAACCCGCTCCGCGCCACCTCCGACGGCCTGCTGGCCCTGGACGCCGTCATCGTCACGCGCGCCACGCCGTCCCCGACCTCCCCGACCTCCTCCGCGTCCACCACCCAGGAGAGGACCTCATCGTGAGCCACCACACCCGGGACGGCGTCGTCCCCTGGCCGCCCGACGTCGCCCAGCACTACCGCGATGCCGGGTACTGGCTCGGCCAGCCGCTCGGCGAGCTGCTCTGGCAGACCGCCGACCGGTGCTCGGACGACATCGCTGTCGTCGAGGGGGACCATCGCCTGACGTACCGCGAGCTCACCCAGCGCGCCGACGCCGCGGCCCTGCGCCTGCGCGACCTCGGGTTGCGCCCCGACGACCGGCTGCTCGTGCAGCTGCCCAACGGCTGGGAGTTCGTCGTCTTGACCCTCGCCTGCCTGCGCAGCGGAGTGGTCCCCGTCATGGTGCTGCCCGCGCACCGGCGTCACGAACTGACCCACCTGTCTGAGCTGTCCGAGGCCAGGGCCATCGCCGTTCCGCACGTGCTGCGCGACTTCGACCACGAGGCCCTCGCCCACGAGCTGGCCGCAGAGCTGCCCGACCTCGAGCTGGTCCTCGTGCTGGGCTCGGGGGAGGAGCTCGACCCGCGCAGCACCGACCTGGCCGCCGTGGTGTCCGCCCCGGAGCCGGGCCAGGAGGACCGCGCGGTGCGCGAGGCGGTCGACGCGCTGCGCCCCGACCCGAGCAGTCCGGCCCTGTTCCTCATCTCGGGTGGCACCACCGGACTGCCCAAGCTCATCGTGCGCACCCACGACGACTACGCCTGCAACCTGCGCGCCACCGCCGAGGCGGTCCGCCTCGACGCTGGCGACGTCTACCTGGGGACACTGCCGACCGGCCACAACTTCCCCCTCGCCTGTCCGGGTGTTCTGGGCACGCTGCTGGTGGGGGGGCGCGTGGTGATGCTGGCCAGCCCCGAGCCGGTCAAGGCCTTCGCGGCCATCCAGACCGAGGGCGTCACGATCTCGGCCGCCGTGCCCGCCGTCGCCCAGCGGTGGGTGGACCACCAGAGCGCCCTGCTCCGGACCGCCCAGGAGTCCGGGCTCGACGCCGACCGCACCGCGACCCGCCAGGTGGACTCCCTACGCGTGCTGCAGGTCGGCGGGTCGAGGCTGCCGGACGAGTACGCCGCCCGGGTGCGGCCCGTGCTGGGCGCCACGCTGCAGCAGGTGTTCGGCATGGCGGAGGGTCTGATCAACACCACGCGCCTGGACGACCCCGAGGACGTCATCACGACCACCCAGGGCCGGCCCGTGCACGAGGCCGACGAGGTCAAGGTCCTCGACCCCTTCGGCGCCGAGGTGCCCGACGGCGTGCCGGGCGCCATCTACACGCGCGGGCCGTACACCCCGCGCGGCTACTACCGAGCGGCCGAGCACAACACCCGGGCCTTCACCCCCGACGGGTGGTACGGCAGCGGCGACGTGGTCGTCCGGCACCCCGACGGCAACCTCGTGGTGCACGGCCGGGACAAGGACATGATCAACCGAGGGGGGGAGAAGATCTCCGCGGAGGAGGTCGAGGACCTCATGTACCGCATGGGCGGTCTCGACCTCGCGGCTGCGGTCTCCATGCCCGACCCGGTTCTCGGCGAGCGCGTGTGCGTGTACGTCGTCCCCTCCGCCGGACACGACGCGCCGACGCTGGCCCAGGTGCGCGCCGCCTTCACCGCCTTCGAGGTCGCGGCCTTCAAGCTCCCGGACCGCCTCGAGGTGGTGGGGGAGATGCCCATGAGCAAGGTCGGCAAGATCGACAAGCGCACCCTGCGTGCCGACGTCGCGACCCGCCTGGCACCGTCCACGACCGCAGTCAGGAGCTGAGGATGACCACCGACGTCCACGCCGACACCCACGCCGAGGCCAACGAGGACCTCGTGGCCGGGGCAGCCGTGCCCCCGCCGCCGACCGCGGAGGAGGAGCGCCGCCTGCAGGAGCTCTACACCGACTTCGGCGCCGAGAACCTCGTCCCGCTGTGGACCCAGGTCGGCGATCTCATGCCGAGCTCGCCGCGCCCGAAGGCCCTGCCGCACGTGTGGCGGTGGAACACCCTGCTGCCGCTCGCCGAGCGCGCCGGCGACCTGGTCCCGGTGGGGCGTGGCGGTGAGCGGCGTGCCATCGCCCTGGCCAACCCGGGCCTGGGCGGGCAGCCGTACGCCACGCCCACGCTGTGGGCGGCCATCCAGTACCTCGGCGGCCACGAGGTGGCCCCCGAGCACCGCCACTCCCAGAACGCCTTCCGCTTCGTGGTCGAGGGCGAGGGCGTGTGGACGGTCGTCGACGGCGACCCCGTCCGCATGAGCCGCGGGGACTTCCTGCTGACCCCCGGCTGGCGGTTCCACGGCCACCACAACGAGACCGACCACCCGATGGCCTGGATCGACGGGCTCGACATCCCCCTCGTGCACTACACCGACACGTCGTTCTTCGAGTTCGGGGCCGACCGCGTCACCGACGAGTCCACCCCGGACCGCTCCCGCTCTGAGCGGCTGTGGTGCCACCCGGGCCTGCGGCCGCTGTCGCAGCTGCAGAACACCGTCTCCTCACCCATCGGCGCCTACCGCTGGGAGCACACCGACGCGGCGCTGAAGGCCCAGCTCGAGCTGGAGGCCGCGGGCCACCCCGCCACCGTCGAGCGCGGCCACGCCGCCGTCCGCTACACCAACCCCACCACGGGTGGTGACGTCATGCCGACCATCCGCGCCGAGTTCCACCGGCTCGCCGCCGGCACGACCACGCGCACGCGCCGCGAGGTCGGCTCCAGCGTCTACCAGGTCTTCGAAGGCACCGGGACGGTCGTCCTGGGCGGCGCCGAGCACCAGGTGGCCAAGGGCGACCTGTTCGTGGTGCCCTCCTGGGTCCCCTTCAGGTTCGCCGCCGACGACGGCCTGGACCTGTTCCGCTTCAGCGACCAGCCCGTGGTCGAGAAGCTCGCCTTCGCCCGCACGCACGAAGAGGACGACGCATGAGGCTCGTGACCCTGCGAGAGACCGACGGCACCACGCGCACCGCGCGCGTGGACGGCGCCGGGGAGCCCGACGACGCCGTCGTCGTCATCGACGGAGCCGCGGACGTCGGCGCGCTCCTCGCGGACGGCGGCTGGCGAGAGCGCGCCGCCGCCGCAGACGGGCGGGGTCTGCGCCTCGGCGACGTCGAGCTGGCCACCCTGGTGCCCCGCCCGGGGAAGGTCGTGTGCGTCGGGCTGAACTACCGCGCCCACATCCTCGAGATGGGACGCGACCTGCCGGAGCACCCCACGCTCTTCGCCAAGTTCGCCTCGACGCTCACCGGGCCGCGCGACGACCTGCCCGCCCCGCCGGAGGACGAGGCGCTCGACTGGGAGGGCGAGCTCGTCGTCGTCATCGGGCAGCGCTGCCGACGCGTGAGCGAGGCCGAGGCCGGGGGGGCGATCGCCGGGTACACCGTCGCCAACGACGTCTCGATGCGGACGTGGCAGTTCCGCACCAAGGAGTGGCTGCAGGGCAAGGTGTGGGACTCCTCCACCCCGGTGGGGCCCGCGCTGGTGACCGCTGACGAGTGGCAGCCCGGGCCGCAGCTGACCACCACCGTCAACGGCCAGGCGATGCAGTCCTCGACCACGGGCGACCTCCTGTTCGGTCCGGAGGCGCTGGTCTCCTACGTCTCCACGATGGTCGCCCTCGAACCGGGGGACCTGCTGCTCACCGGGACGCCGGGTGGTGTGGGCCGCGCACGCAACCCCGCCGTCTACCTCGGCGTCGGTGACGTGGTCGAGGTCAGCATCGAGGGTCTGGGAACCCTGCGGAACCGCGTCGTCGCCGACGAGGCGGCCGGCGCTGCCGGCGCGGCGGCGGGGGCCTGACGTGGTCGCCCGCACCGACCAGACCCGCGACCCCGCCGTGGTGACGGACCTGGCCGCCACACGGCTGGGAGAGGCGGCCTTCCGGCGGGAGCTGTCCCGTCTGGACGACGCAGGCTTCGACGAGCCGTCGCTGCTGCCGGGGTGGACGCGCGCTCACCTGGTGGCTCACGTGGGGTACAACGCCCGTGCGCTGTCCCGGCTCGTGACGTGGGCCGACACCGGCGTCGAGCACCCGATGTACAGCTCACCCGAGGCCCGCCTGGCGGAGATCGACCTCGGCGCGACGCTGAGGCCGCAGGCGCTGCGCAGCCTCGCCGAGCACGCGGCCATCGAGCTCGACGTCCGCTGGCGCGACCTCCCCGGCGAGCGCTGGGGCGCACGGGTCCGCACGGCCCAGGGCCGCGATGTCCCCGCCTCGGAGACGCTGTGGCTCCGCCAACGCGAGGTGTGGCTGCACGCCGTCGACCTCTCCACCGGGCTGCGGGTGCGCGACCTGCCCGAGGAGTTCCTCCTCAGGCTGCTCGAGGACGTCCTGGGCCTGTGGGACCGCCGCGGCGACGACGTCGGGGTGCGCTTGGAGCGCGAGGACGGGGTCGGGAGCTGGGGAGCGGGAGACGCCGGTGCCGTGGTCACCGGCGACCTCGCGGACCTGGTGCAGTGGGCCACGGGCCGCGGGCAGGACGGGTTGGAGTGGACGGGGGGCGCACCCCGCCAGGCGCCGCGGTGGCTGTGACGGCCGCGGCGGCGGGGCAGAATCCGCGGGTGCTCGCGGCGCCCCGGTCCCTCATCCTCGACCTCTTCGGCGACTACCTGAGGTACGTCGGCGGGGAGGTGCGCCTGGCGCACCTGACGGCGCTGATGGAGGAGTTCGGCGTCGCCCCGGCGACGGTGCGCATGACGCTGACGAGGCTGAAGCGAGAGGACTGGTTCCTCACCGAGCGCGACGGCCGGGAGACGGTGTACCGGCTCTCGGACCGGATGCTCGGCGTGCTCGACCAGGGACGTCAGCGGATCTTCGCGAGCCCGCGCCCCTCGTGGGACCACCGGTGGACCATGGTCATCTACCAGCTGGCTGAGACCCAGCGCCAGGAGCGCGACCAGCTGCGCAAGGGCCTGGCGTGGGCGGGGTTCGGACCCATGACGACGTCGACGTGGCTGGCCCCCGGCGACCGCACCGGCTCAGCCGATGCGGCGACCGCGCTCATCCCCGGTGACCAGGTGGACGTCTTCACGTGCCTGTCGCGCGGGCTCGAGCAGGACCGTGCGCTGGCCCAGCGGTGCTGGGACCTGGCCGGTCTCGCGCGGGACTACGACGCCTTCCTGGCGAGCTACCAGGACGCCGTGGGCCGACCGGGGCCCACGGGCAGCGCCGCCCTGGTGGCGAGGACCCAGCTGGTGAGCACGTTCCGCCACTTCCCCTTCAAGGACCCGCGCCTGCCCGAGGAGCTGTGGCCGGCCCAGTGGCCGGGGGCCAGGGCCCACGACGTCTTCGTCGCCCTCCACCGCGACTGGGGCTGGGCGGCGCGGGAGCACGTGTCCCGCGTGCTGGGGCAGCAGGTGCCCGACCCGGACGTGCAGCCGAGGTCCGTCGACCCGGTGCCGGTGCTCTGACCGGGAACGGCCGGGGCCTCAGGCCGGTACGCGCACCAGCACGCGCTGGCGGGCCCCCGTGTCCACGAGGTCGTGAGCGCGGGCGACCTGCTCCAGGGGGAGCGGCTCGGCGGTGGGGACCTCGAGCGCTCCCTCCGCGGCGGCTCGGGTCAGGTCAGCGCTCGCCTGCTGCTTGGCGGCAGCGGGGAAGTCGTCGCTGCCCAGCAGCCGGATCGTCACGTTGTCGAACAGCATGGGCCAGAAGGGCATGTCAGGGCGCTCCGCCCGGGTGGCGTAGGCCGCGATGACCGCGCCGTTGCGCACGACCGCCGCATCGAGGTCGACGTTGTCGGAGAAGGACACCTCGATGACGCGATCGACCCCGTGGGGAGCCAGCCCCCGTACCGCCTCGACGGGGTCCGCCCCATCGAGGGCGACCACGCGCGTCGCCGTCAGCGCCGGGACGAGCGGCACGTCCGCCTCGCGACGCACCGTCCCGATGACGTCGGCACCGCCCCAGCGCGCCAGCTGTGCTGCGAGAGCTCCCACCCCGCCGAGCAGCCCGTGCACCAGCACCGTGCTGCCCTCGACGGGGCCGTCCGCGAAGACGGCCCGGTGCGCGGTGATCCCCGGGATGCCGAGGCAGGCACCCAACTCGTCGGTGACGGCGTCGGGGAGCTCCACCGCGAGATCGCTGGGAACGACGGTGAGCTGGGCGGCGGTGCCACCCGCCCGGTAGGACTGCGCGCCGTGGACCCAGACGCGGCGACCCACCCGGGCGGGGTCCACGCCGTCACCCACCGCGTCGACGATCCCTGCGCCGTCGCTGTGGGGGACGACCCGGGGGAAGGGCATGGCCGAGTCGAAGAACCCCCCGCGCTTCTTGGTGTCGCCGGGGTTGATGCCGGACAGGTGGATCCGCACCCGGACCTCACCGGGGCCGGGCACCGGGTTAGGGAGCTCTCCGGTCCGGAGGACCTCCGCTGCCGGGCCCCGACGGTCGTACCAGGCTGCGAGCACCTCCGTCTCCTCGGGCGTCTCAGCGCACGGCAGGCGCCGCGGTCAGCGCTGCCGTGACGTCGGCCGTCTGGGTGATGGTGGCGATGTTCGTCAGCGCGTAGCCGAGCGCTGCGCGCTGCCAGTCGGCGTTGATGCTCGACGTCGCGTCGCTGACCACCGCGACCCGGTAGCCCAGGTCGGCGGCGTCGCGCGCGGTGTGCTCCACGGCCATGTTGGTCCAGACGCCGACGACCACGACGGCCGTCACGCCGAGGTTGCGGAGCATGGCGTCCAGGCTCGTGCCGTGGAAGGCGCTCATGCGGATGCGGTCGAGGACGATCTCGTCACCGACGGGCTCGACGCCCTCGACGGCCGCTGCTCCCCAGGAGCCGACCTTGAGCGACTCCGGGCCGAGCATCTGGAAGATCGGCGCGTTGGTCCCGCCGACGTCGCGGCCGGGGTGGACGACGATGCGGTTGTGGAACACCGCTACCCCTGACGCCCGGGCGGCGTCGAGCACGCGGCGGACGTTGGCGACGACGTCCTGCTCCTCGGCGTGAGCTGCGGCACCGCTGCCGGCGAAGGCGCCGTCCGGGTGCAGGTTGTCGTTCTGCATGTCCACGACCAGGACCGCGGTGGTGCTCGGGTTGAGTTCCAGGGTGCTCATGGGTCCAGCTCCTGAGGTGCGCGTGACTACCTCGATCCGAGGTAGTCATCTGTGAGACGGTAGCACCGTGCTCGAGCTGACGATCCTGGGCTTCCTGGCAGAGGGGCCCCTCCACGGCTACGACCTGCGCCAGCGCGTGGGGCACCTCTCGGGGTTCGCGAGACCCGTCAGCGACGGCAGCCTCTACCCGGCGATCGACAGGCTCGTGCGGACCGGACTCATCGACCGGGAGACGACCGGCGGGGCGGCGGGCAGCGCCCGGCGGCACGTGCTGACCCTGTCCGAGAACGGCCGCGCTGCCCTCGTCGAACGGCTGCGGGCCCCCCAGGACGTGGAGATCACTGACGGCACGCGCTTCCTCGTGGTGCTCGCCTTCCTGTCGCACCTGCCGTCGGTCGAAGAACGGGACCAGGTGCTCCGCAGGCGCCTGGCCTTCCTCGAGCAGCCCGCGAGCTTCTTCTACGAGGCGGGCCGGCCCGTGGCGCTGAAGGAGGTCGACGACCCCTACCGGCGCGGCATGTTCGTCGTGGCCGGCGCCACCAGCCGGGCCGAGCGGGCGTGGCTCCACGAGCTGCTGGACGCCGGCGCATGACGACACCGAGGAGGACGGACGTGGCACTCGGAGGACGCTGGGAGCATCCGCTGGACGAGCTGCCGGAGGGCGCTGTCGCCCGGGCGGTCACCGTCGGAGCGGTCCAGGAGCGGGGGCGCCGGTCCTTGCGCGTCTCCCTCGTCGATGCGGTCGCGCAGGAGGGGGTGCTCGGGGTCGACTACGGCGACCAGCCGACCATGGTGCTCCTGCCGCTGCACTTCTCCACCGGTGTGGTCGAGGTGGACCTCTCGTGCCGCCTGCTGCCGACGGCACCCGACTACGCCCGCGGCTTCGCTGGTCTCGCCTACCACGTCGAAGACGGCGGTGACCACTTCGAAGCGGTCTACCTGCGTCCGACCAACGGGACCCGGGCGGGACCGCCCCCAGAGCGGCGCGGGCGGGCCGTCCAGTACTTCGCGTACCCGGAGTGGCCCTACGACCGAATCCGGGCCGAACGTCCTGACAGCGGGTACGAGGGTCCGGCCGACATCGGCCTGCTCGAGTGGTTCCGCCTGCGTCTGGACGTCCGACCGGACGGCGTCATCGCTTCGGTCGACGGCCAGGAGGTCCTGCGCGCCGCTTCGCTCGCCGAGCCCCGCGACGGGGGAGGGGTCGGGCTCTGGGTCGACATCGGCACCGAAGCGCACTTCGCCGCTCTGTCCGTGAGTCCTAACCGTCAGCCCTGACCGATGAGCTCCTCGTTGCGGACGACACCGACCTGGGTGAGCGCCTCCTCGAGGATGCTCGCGACGTCGAGGGTCCACTGGTGGCTGACCAGCGGAGACTCCGCCAGCCCGCGCTCGAGGCAGTCGTGCACGTGGTCGAGCATCAGGCGGTGGCCGTGCTCGACCGGGTGGTCGTGACGCACCTCGTGGGTGGTCCCGTCGCGCTGGGTGCTCACCGTGAAGCCGGCGGCGGTCGGCAGGAACCTGTCGAGCTCGATCGTGCCCAGAGACCCTTCGATCCAGGCGCGGCTCGCAGCGTGGGCGACCATGGTGGTCGACAGCGAGGCCACAGCTCCGCCGGCGAACCGCGCCGCGACGGCGATCTGGCGGTCGACGCCCGCCGGCGTCAGGGAGCCGACCGCGCGAACCTCTTCGGCGGCGCCGAGCAGGAGGACGGCGAGTCCGACGGGGTAGGGCCCCAGGTCGAGGAGGGAGCCGCCCCCGATCGACGGGTCGTGGAAGCGCGTCGCGTCGTCACCGAAGGCGAAGCCAAAGTCCGCGTGCAGCGACTGCACCTCGCCGACGGCACCGCTGGCGAGGACCTCCATCAAGGCGGCAGTCCCCGGCAGCATGCGGGTCCAGTAAGCTTCCATGAGGAACGTCCTGCTCGCCCGGGACGCCTCGACGAGGTCGCGCGCTGCGGCCAATGTCACCGTCATCGGTTTCTCCACCAGCACGGGGACGCCGGCCAGCAGGGCGGCCCTGGCCGGAGTGTGGTGCTGGGGGTGGGTGGTCGCGACGTACACGGCGTCGACGGCCCCGCTCGCGAGCATCTCCTCCACGGCGCGGGGGCCGCCGTAGGCACGATCGGCTCCGTGGAGGCGTGCGAAGTCGTCTGCCCGCTCCTGGGTGCGCGAGGCGACGGCGCCCAGCACCCCACCGCTGCTCAGCGCCAGCGCCTCGGACATCGTCCGGGCGATGCCTCCCGTCCCGACGAAACCCCACCTGCAGCTCACGAGCTCCTCCTCTGCGGTCGCACCGACGTGGTCGAGTGGTCAGGGGTGGACAGTCGCCGGGATGCCGGTCGGACGCGACCCAGGGCCTCCGCGGACAACGCCGTCTCGAGGCCGAGGACGAGCCCCCCTGAGACTCCGGCGTCACTGCCCAGCCGGGGGTGCGTCAGGACGAGGTTCCTCGTGGCCAGGGGGAGGGCGGACTGGTAGACGACGCTGCGCACCCCCGCCAGGGTGTCATCGCTCGCCTCGGCCATGAGGCCTCCCAGGACGACGCGCGCGGGGTTGTAGAAGTGCACGAGCATGGCGATGACCTCGCCGAGGTCCGTGGCCGCCTGGCGGACACGGCGCAGCGCCGTCTGGTCTCGGGCCCGCAGCAGCTCGACCAGGTCGTCGACGCTCTGGGGGGAACGTCCGTCCAGCTCGGCGTGACCGGCCAGGTCGCGGAGGACGGCAGCTGCCGAGGCGACGGCCTCGATGCACCCCGTCGCCCCGCACTCGCAGCGTGCCGTCGCGCTCGCCCTGGCACGCACGTGCCCGATGTCCCCCGCCGCACCGTCGGCTCCGTGGTGGAGGTGACCCTCCGCGGTCACGATGCCCGCCCCGATGCCCGTGCCGACCTTGACGAACAGCAGCGGGCACTGGTCGTCGGGGAGGGCCCGCGCCTCCCCCAACGCCCGGAGGTTGACGTCGTTCTCGACGACGACGGGGCAGTCGTAGCGCTCGCCCAGCTCCTGGGCCACCGGGTAGCCGTCCCAGCCGGGCATGATCGGAGGCCTGACCGGACGACCCGCGTGGGTGTCGACGGGTCCGGGCAGCCCGATGACGAGCACTCTGACGGGGCCGCGTCGGCCGTCCAGCGCGAGGAGCTCGTCGAGGTGCTCGCTCAGCCGGAGGAGGCACTCCTGCGGTCCTCGACGGACGTCGAGCGCCACCTGGCGCACGGCCTGTGACCGCTGGCTGAGGTCGCTGACGCAGAGGCGCGTGGTCGCAGCGCCGACATCGGCGACCAGGACGGTCCCGAACCCCTCGGCGAGCACGAGCACGTCTCCGGGGCGGCCCCGTCCCACCGGGTCGGTGGTCCCGGCCATCTCGAGGACCCCTGAGTCCAGCAGGTCGTCGACGGCCGTCGAGACCGACGACCGCGCCAGGCCCGTGGTGCGCGTCAGCTCCGCCTTGGTCACGGCGGAGCCCGAGGCGACGTGGCGCGTGATGGCGCTGGCCGTGTCGCGGCTGGCCAGGCGCCCGCTGAGTGCAGGCGTGCTCAGCCTCAGGCGGTGGAGCGCTCCAGGGGCCACGTCGCCCTCCGTCTGGCTCAGGGTGATTAATGACCGGAAAGAGCTTTGGTCGGTCGTTGACGAGCCCAACTCTGCCTCCTCACTCTTGTCACGTGCTAGTGCTTAGCACGTGACAAGTCAGTGAGAACAGGGCGGAGAAGACCATGGCGGTCCTCGAGGGCGAGGCGCTCACCCCCCGGCGCGAGGCGCACCCCGAGGCGCGCGCGGCGACGAGCCTGCGCATCGCTGTGCTGGGCGCGGGCATGATCGCGGACGTCCACCGGCGCGCCGCGGTGGTCGCCGGGTCCCAGGTCGCCGGCGTCCTCGCCTCGACGCCAGAGAGCACCGACCGGGCGGCCGCCCGGTGGGGGACCACCGGTCTGCGCAGCCTGGAACAGGCGCTGAACAGTGACGTCGACGTCATCCACATCTGCACCCCCAACGCCAGCCACCACGAGTACGCCCTCGCGGCCCTGGCCGCCGGCAAGCACGTCGTGTGCGAGAAGCCCCTCGGCCTGAGCTCGACGCAGGCGCAGGAGATGGCCGACGCGGCCCGCGTCAGCGGCCGGGTGGCGGCCGTCCCCTTCGTCTACCGCTACCACCCGCTGGTGCGCGAGATCCGGGCCCGCGTGCAGCGCGGGGACCTCGGAGCGCTCCACCTGGTCCACGGCTCCTACCTGCAGGACTGGCTGCTGTCTCCGCTCGCCTCGAGCTGGCGCGTCGACGCGGCCGAGGGGGGCGCGTCGCGGGCCTTCGCCGACATCGGCTCGCACTGGGTCGACCTCGTGGAGTGGGTCACCGGGCACCGGGTCACCTCTCTCACCGCCTCGACCTCCGTCGCGGTCCCCGAGCGCCCGTCGGCGGCAGGGCCCTCGTTCAGCCGTGGCGGCAGCGGTGCGACGGTCCCGGTGACCACCGAGGACGCCGTGAGCCTCGTCCTGCGCACCGACGGCGGGGCCATCGGCAGCTGCGTCGTCTCCCAGGTCTCCGCCGGTCGCAAGAACCGGCTCTGGTTCGAGGTCGACGGCTCGGACGGCAGCGCGGTCTTCGACCAGGAGGCCCCCGAGAGCGTCTGGTTCGGAGGGCTGGAGAGCTCCCAGGTCGTCGTCCGCGACCCCAGCGCCGGCGACCCGAGCGCCCGGAGGCTGTCAGTCCTTCCGGCGGGACACGCCCAGGGCTACGCGCAGTGCTTCGAGGCCTTCGTCACCGACGCCCACGAGGCCGTCCGGAGGTCTGCGTCCGGCCTGGCCGGACGCGTCGAGGACATGCCGACCTTCGAGGACGGACTGCGTGCCGCTGAGGTGACGGACGCCGTCCTGACGTCCGCTGACACCGGCTCCTGGGTCGAGCTGGGCGCACGGGTGCGAGCGTGAGCGCCCCCGAGCGCCTCGGCGTCGGCATCCTCGGGGCCGGACCCGTCACCCAGGCCATCCACCTGCCCACCCTCGCCCGCCTCGCCGACCGCTTCCGCGTCGCGGTGGTCATGGACGTCGACGCCGCCCTGGCCGAGCGCGTCGCGAGCCGCGCTGGCGCTCGCTCCACCACCGACCAGGACGCCCTGCTCGCCGACCCCGAGGTCGACGTCGTGCTCATCTGCAGCCCGCCGCAGTTCCACGCCTCCCAGGTGGAGGCGGCGTGCGCCGCTGGGGTGCGGGCGGTCCTTTGCGAGAAGCCCTTCGCCACGTCCCAGGAGGAGGCCGAGCGCATCGCGCGCGCCGCCGCGGACGGTGACGTCCCGCTGGTCGTGGGGGCGATGCACGCCTTCGACCCGGGCTGGCTGGCCGCCAAGGCCGCGTGGGACGAGACCGTGGGCACCGGAGGCGGTGCCGAGCCCGTGGTGGCCGTCCGGTCCAGCATCGTGCTGCCGCCGAACCCCCGCTTCGAAGACCGCGCCACGCAGGTCGTCGCCCGCCCCAGCCACCCCTCGCCCGACCTCGACGACCCGAGGGTCGTGGCAGCCCTCGCCCGCAACCTCGTGCTGGGTCTCACGGTCCACGACCTCCCCCTCGTGAGGAGCCTCGTCCCTCGCCTCGACGCCGTCGTCCACGCCGCCTGGCTACCGCCCTTCGGCGCTCACCTCAGCGTGGAGGCGCCGGGGACGGCGGTCGAGCTCCTCGCGGTGATGCACCAGCAGTGGCGCCCGGAGTGGACGCTGCAGGCCTGGACGCAGAGCCATGCGCTCGAGGTCGCGTTCACGCCGTCCTACGTCCACGCCGGCTCGGCGACGGCCGCGGTGCGGGCCGCCGGCCGGACGCACGTCTTCGGCCCCTTCGAGGACAACGGCTACGTGGGGGAGTGGCACCACCTCTACGAGGTCGCCACCGGTCGGGCCGAGCTCTGCTACGACGCCGCGTCCGTCGTCGCCGACCTGACCTACACGCTCGCCGTCGCTGACGGAGCGGCGGGGGCTGTCCTCGCGGCGGCGTCGCCGACCGGGCGCGCCGCATGAACGCGCTCACGGTGGACGTTCCCCCGGACCTCACCGCCGACCTGGTGCCCGTGCTGGCGAGCCTTCCTGACGACTTCCGCGTGTCGGCGGACGGGGAGGGCGGGGACGTGCTCGTCGTCGACGGTCGGCTCGCGGACTGGCCGGCGCGCCTCGAGAGGTCCCTGGAGGACGTCCGGGGGGTCCTGCTCCTCGACCCGGGTGCCCCCGAGGTCCTCGCCGCTGACGGCGACGTCGACGTCCTGCGCGACCTGGCGAGCCGGTCTGCCGCGACAGCGGTGCCCGTGGTGGTCGACCGGCGGTGGAGCGGTGCACCCGGAGTCGCCGGCTTCGCGCGGGAGTTCGGCACGTCCACCGCCTCTGCGAGCTCGGTCTCGGTCCTCGTCGTGGAGGCGGACCTCTCGCGGTCCTGCGAGGACGCCGCTGTCGACGCCCTCGGTCTGGCACGCGCCGCGGGGGCCGCCGCCGGGCGGCTGTCCCGGTTCCACGGTCGGCGCGGCAGCTGGTCTGCACAGGGCACCACGGTGCAGGGCGCACCCCTGCACCTCATGGGCGTCCTCTCCGCCGCGGGTGGCGGGGCCACCGTCACAGCGAGCTCGGCGTCCTGGCAGACGGCCGTGAGCGTGCCCCACCCGCACTCAGCGGCGCCGGCCGTGGCCCGCCGCACCGACGAGGCTGGCGAGAGGCTGCTGCCCACGGAGTTCGAGGGAGCCTCGCGTGCCGCGTGGAGGCGCCTGCGCGCGCTCCTGCGGGACGGCGCCGGCCGTGCAGCTGACCTGTCTGAGCTGGCCGAAGACCTCGCACTGCTGCGAGGAGCCGTGTGACCCGTCCGGCGTCGATCCGCTGACGCCGAGCCCCGGTCCGTTCCGCCCGTCCCACCCCGCAACGCCAGCCCTCGCCACAGCCGTCGCAGGGCCCGCTGTTCCGCCACAAGGAGACCTCATGTTCCTGTCCTCTGCCGCCTCCGCCCAGCTCAGCCGCCGCAACCTGCTCGGCCTCGGCCTCGGTGCCGCCGGGGCCCTCGGCCTGACCGCCTGCAGCCGCGCCACCGGCGGCGGGACCGCCGGGGCCTCCGGTGGCGGTGGTGGGAGCACCGTCGCCTTCTGGGACACCGTCTGGGGCGCCGACTCCTACGTCAACCGCGCCCAGGAGCTCGTCCAGAGCTACAGCGCCGACGGCATGACCGGCGCCTACCAGTCCGTGCCGTGGGCCAGCTACTACCAGACCTTCTCCTCCGCCGTCGCGTCCAACACGGCCCCGGCAGCGAGCTCCGGCGGTGGCTACCAGGCGTTCCAGTTCTACGCCCAGGACGCCATCAACCCCGCCGACAACGTCATCAAGGCGCTCCAGGACGGCGGCGCCGAGTTCGGTCCCGGCCTGCTGGAGTCCATGCAGTACGACGGCGTCTACGTCGGCGTCCCGTGGCAGGTCGACATCCGCGTGCTCTGGTACCGCCAGTCACTGCTGGAGCAGGTCGGCGCCGCAGTGCCCACCGACTGGGACACCCTGCGCGACGCTGGCCTGAAGCTGAAGGCTGCGGGCATCCAGGGCTTCAGCGTCGGCGCCGGCACCTCCACCCAGGGGACCCAGGCGTTCCTCGCCATGCTCATCAACAACGGCGGCGGCTGGTTCGACGCCGACGGCAACGTCGACTGCATCACCGACAACAACATCCAGGCCGTGGAGTACCTGCTGTCCCTGGCCAAGGACGGGATCATCACCCCGGCCGCGGTCAGCTACAGCCAGGACAACATCACCTCGGACTGGACCACCGGCAAGACCGCGATCGGCTTCGACAGCCCCACCCTCGCGCAGAACTTCGGCGCGGACCAGCAGGAGGACATCCTCGTCGCCAGCCCCATCACCGGCCCCACCGGCAAGACCGGGACGATGCGCTTCGTCAACAATCTCATGATGTACAAGACCGTCGACACCGAGGTGAGCGAGGCCTTCCTCACCTGGTACCTGCAGAACATGTCGGTGTACTGGACCGAGGGCCTGCTCTCGTCCATCCCCGCGCTGCAGTCGATCGTCGACACGCCGGAGTACCAGGCCGACGCTCGCGCGAAGAAGATCGCCGAGGAGTGGAACCCCATCGGCGGCACCTACGCGTCTCTCGCCTCCTCCGCCAACCCCGCCATGGCGGCCGTCGACGGCGGCCAGCCGACCGCGGTCTGGGCCCAGCAGATCGTCCAGCAGTCCGCGGACGCCCGCACGATCCTCGAGACCCTGCAGACGGGCCTCGAGGGGATCGTGACGTCGTGAGCACGTCGGGGACGACCGGAGCCATCGCGCCAGGGGTCGTCGAGTCCGTCACGCGCCACCAGCACCCCGGTGGCGACCACAGCCAGCCCGGTCTGCCCGGGGGGGTGCGCCGGACCAGCTCCCGGGTGCGGCGCGAGCGGATCACGATGGCGTCCCTGGTACTGCCGTCGATCATCCTCGTGGTCCTCATCAACGCCTACCCGGTCTTCTACGCCGCCATCCAGTCCGTCCACGACGGCACCCTGACCACGACCGGCGACTTCGTCGGCTTCGACAACTTCTCCACGATCCTCGCGAGCCCGGCCTTCTGGGCCTCGGCGCGGTTCACGCTCGTGTTCACGATCGTGGGTGTCTTCGGCTCCTGGGCCGTCGGACTGGCGCTCGCGCTGGGCCTGCGGGCCGGTGTCCCGGGACGGTCGGTCTTCCGGGTGCTGCTCCTGCTGCCCTGGGTGGTGCCGATCGTGGTGTCGGCGACCAGCTGGAACTGGCTGGTGGCCACCCCCTCCAGCCCCGTGCCGCAGCTGGCCGAGGCGCTCGGGTTCGGGCAGGTCCTCTTCCTGGCGAACCCGCTCCTGGCGCAGATCACCGTCTGCATCTTCAAGGTCTGGGTCAGCTTCCCCTTCATGCTGCTCATGACCTCGGCAGCGCTGGAGTCCGTCGACGACAACGTCTACCAGGCGGCCCGCATGGACGGCGCCAACCGCTGGCAGACCTTCACGCAGATCACCCTGCCGATGATCGCCCGCTCGACGTACATCAGCTGGATCCTCATGGCGATCTTCTGCGTCAACGACTTCCCGACGATCTTCCTGCTCACCGGCGGAGGACCCGTCGACGCCACGACGTCCCTGGTCGTCTACGCCTACAAGCTCGTCTTCACCAACTTCCAGACCGGCTTCGGCGTCGCCGTCGCCTTCCTCATGACGGTCTCCCTGGTGATCGTCTCCACGATCCTCTACCGGCAGATCCGGAAGGCGGGCATTGAATGAGCACCGCGACCACTCCCCGTCACGCCGCGCCGAGCACTCTCGAGGTGCGGCCCGACCGCCGAGGCACCACCCGGTGGTGGGGCCTGGCCCTCTACACCGTCATCACCGCTGTCGTGCTGATCCCGCTGGTCGCCGTCGTCGTCCTGGCCCTGCGGCCCCGCCAGGGGTCGGGCCTGTCCGGCTACACCCTGGAGACCATCGGCTACGTCCTCACCCAGACCCAGTCGATCATCTGGCTGGAGAACAGCCTCCTGGTGTCGCTGGCCTCCACGGTGGTCGCCGTCGTCGTCGCCGCTCCCGCCGGCTACGTCCTGTCGCGCGGGCGCAGCAAGGCGGTCTCGGGGTACTCCCTGCTGCTGTTCATCGTGCAGGGCTTCCCCGTGGTGGTTTTCGTGATCCCGCTGTTCATCCTGTTCGCGAGGCTGAACCTCGTGGACACCCCCGCCGGTCTGATCATCATCTACGTCGCGGCGAGCATGTCCGTGGCCTGCTGGATGATGGCCGCCTACTTCGACTCCATCCCGGTCACCCTGGAGGAGGCGGCCTGGATCGACGGGTGCAGCCTGTTCGGCGGGTTCGTCCGCGTCGTGCTGCGCAACTCCCTCCCAGGCGTCCTGTCCACCGCGATCTTCACGTTCCTGGTGGCGTGGAACGACTACCTGGTGGCCGTCGTCTTCCTGCGCTCGACGATCAACTACACCCTGCCGGTGGGCTTGCAGACGTTCTTCCAGCAGAACGCCACCGACTGGGGCCCGGTCATGGCGACGGCTCTGCTCATGATGCTGCCGCCGATCATCGTCTTCGCCGCCCTGAACCGGTTCTTCAGCGTCGGCGGCATCGGCGGCTCCTTGGCCGGCCGCTGAGCCGGGGGTGGTGGAGCCGCTCCGAGCAGCGGCTCCACCACCGATCCCCCCACCACGACCGCAGACCGCCCGCACCGTCTGGAGTCCCATGCCCTCCTCCACCCCCGGAACGCTGTCCGTCCAGCTGTTCAGCGTCCGCGACGCGATCGCCGAGGACCAGGGCCGCGCCCTGGCCCGCCTCGCCGAGATCGGGATGAACTGGGTCGAGCCCTACGGCATCGGCACCGACCTGGGTCGCGCCCAGCAGCTGCGCCGCGACCTCGACGCCGCCGGGCTCCGAGCGTCGTCGACCCATGCGACCTTCCCACCCCACCTCGACCAACTGGTGGAGGAGCTGGTGACCATCGGCGCCGAGCGGGTGTTCCTCCCGGTGCCCTCGGCCGCCCCCGGCACCGCTCGCGAGGCCTTCTCGCAGCGCGACTCGCTCGACCGCCTCGCCGACTACCTGGCCGGTGCAGCGAGCGACCTCGCCGGCCACGGCATCTCCGTCGGGTACCACAACCACTGGTGGGAGTGGGACGACGTCGACGGTCAGGCGGCCTACGACCGCTTCCTGGAGCGCACCGGGGAGGCGGTCGGGGTGGAGCTCGACGCCTACTGGGCGCTCCAGGGCGGCCAGGACCCGGCCTCGCTCGCGCGCGCTCTCGGCGGCCGGGTGACAGCCCTGCACATCAAGAGCGGTCCGGCACCCGAGGGTGTCCTCACGCTCGAGGGCGCGATGGCCCTCGACCAGGTCCCGCTCACCGAGGGGGCGCTCGACCACGAGTCACTCCTGACGGGTTCCAGCGCCCGCTGGCACGTCCTCGAGGTGGACCACTCCACGACCGACACCTACGAACTCCTGCGGCGCAACGCGCAGACCGTGGTCGACGCCGGCCTCTCGACGTTCTGAAGGGACGCTCATGATCCGCCACACCGTCACCTTCGCCCTGCGCCACCCCCGCGGGTCGGCGCAGGAGCGCCGCTTCCTCGACGACGCTCGCGTGCTGGCCGGCATCCCGGGTGTCCAGCGCTTCGAACGGCTCACCCAGGTGAGCGCCGAGTCCGCTCTCACGCACGGCTTCTCCATGGAGTTCGACGACGCCGACGCGTACGCGGCCTACGACGCCCATCCCGAGCACGTGGCCTTCGTGCGCGACCGCTGGGTGCCGGAGGTGGCCGACTTCCAGGAGCTCGACTTCGTGGAGCTCGCCGCCGATCCGGCCCACGAGATCGCTCTCGCAGCGCAGCAGGAGGACGCACGATGACCGCGCTGGCCCCGTCGAGCACCGGGTGGCGCGACCTCTTCGACGGCCGGACGCTGGCCGGCTGGCACGCCGTCCCCCGCGTGTACGGCAGCGTGTGGCCCGGAGGCCCGACCGTTTACGAGGTCGCCGGGCACCTCGACCCGTCCGACGCCGAGGCGGCGGTGCAGAACCCGGCGGCCTGGCGGGTGGAGGACGGCATCGTCATTGGCGAGCAGTCGCCCCACGGCTCGGGCTTCGGCGGCTACCTCCTCAGCGACGAGACCTTCGGTGACGTCGAGATCGAGCTCGAGATGCGTCCGGACTGGCCCGCCGACACCGGGGTGATGCTGCGCCGCAGGCCCGACTCGTGGGAGGGCTTCCAGGTCCTCGTCGACCACCGCAAGTCGGGGTCCATCGGCGGGTTCTTCGGCAACGGCCTGGGCAGCTTCCACGCCGTGCCGTTCGTCCTCGACGTCGAGAGGGACCCGGAGACGGGCGCGCCGGTGCGCCTCGTCGAGGAAGACCCTGCGACCTCGCTGGAGCCGATCACCGACCTCAAGCGCACCCTGCTCCAGCGGGCGGGCGACGCCACCGAGTTCCTCGGTGCGTGGCGGTTCGGGGACTGGAACCACCTGAGGGTCCGGTGCGAGGGCGGAGCGCTGCCGCGCCTGACGACGTGGGTGAACGGTGTCCTGGTGGCAGAGCTCGACACCTCCCAGCGCCTCGCCGAGCACTACGACCCCGAGCAGGTCGCGCACCTCCTCGGTGAGCGGGGTCACCTCGCCCTGGAGGTGCACGACAACGACGCGCTGGTGGGAGAGGACCGGTGGGGGCGGGGAGCGGCGTGCCGCTGGCGCGCCCTCCGCGTGAGGGACCTCGGATGAGCGAGACCGAGAAGGCCCCCACCACGCGCAGCCTGGCTCCCGGGCAGCGCACGGAGGTGTGGGTCGCCGACGCCACGACCGGTGCTGCTCACGTGGTGCTCATCACCGACACCCTCCTCCTTGAGGCCCCCAACTGGACCTCGGACGACCGGCTGCTCCTGAACGGTGACGGCGGCCTGTGGGCCCTCCCGGTGGCCGCCGGGGGACGACAGGCAGGGGGACCGCTGCAGCGCGTCCCCTTCACCGGGCTGCCGGACATCAACAACGACCACGTGCTGCACCCCGACGGCGAGCGCATCCTGATGTCGGCAGCCGACGGTCACGTCTACGCGGGGTCACGCCTCGGCGGCGCTGTGGAGCGGGTGACGCCCGATGACGGCACCTGGCACTTCCTCCACGGAGTCAGCCCCGACGGTGAGGAGATCGCCTACGTGGAGATCCCCCTCGACGACCTGACCAGGCCCGGTGCGGTCGTCCAGCTCACCGTCTCGTCCGGCCGCACCCGGCGCCTGGACGCCGGGGGGCGCCACTGCGACGGACCGGAGTACTCACCCGACGGCCGGTGGGTCTACCTCAACACCGAGGCGTTCACCTCCACACCGGGACACGCGCAGCTCGCCCGCTACCCCGTGGGCGGCGGCGCGCTGGAGCGGCTGGCGACGAGCCCGACCGTGGACTGGTTCCCCCACCTCGCCCCTGTCGGTTCGCTCGCCAGCTACGTCGCCTTCCCGCCGGGCACGCTCGGTCACCCCGCTGACGTCGACGTCCAGGTCGTGGTGGTCGACACCGGCGAGTGGAACCGCCCGCTGCGGGTCTTCGACGTCCCGGGTGGCCAGGGGACGCTCAACGTCAACAGCTGGTCGCCGGACGGCCTCCGCTTCGCCTTCGTCTCCTACCCGACCGCCGCGACGACTACTGCACCCTGAGGAGCCACGATGAGCACCCCCTCTGCCACCCCCGCGCACGAGCCACGAGGTTCCGGCCGGGTGGGCGTCGGCGTCATCGGCGCTGGGAACATCTCCACCCAGTACCTGACGAACCTGGTCCGCTTCCCCGACCTCGACGTCAGGGTGGTCGCCGACCTGTCGGTCGAGCGAGCCCGTGCGCAGGCGGAGGCCTTCGGAGTGCCCCGCTGGGGTGCGGTGCAGGACGTGCTCGACGACCCCGAGGTCGAGCTGGTGGTCAACCTGACCATCCCCGCCGCGCACGTCGAGGTGGCCACCGCCGCCGTAGCGGCCGGCAAGGACGTCTGGACCGAGAAGCCCTTCGCCCTCGACCGCGAGAGCGGCACCTCCCTGCTGGAGGCTGCCGCGCGCGCGGACAGGAGGGTGGCGACGGCCCCGGACACCTTCCTGGGCGCCGGCCTGCAGACCGCCCGCCGCCTCGTGGAGGCGGGTGCGGTCGGTGTCCCGCTGAGCGCTGCGGGCACGATGCAGTACTCGGGACCCGACGCGTGGCACCCCGACCCCGCCTTCCTCTTCGCCCGCGGTGCGGGCCCCCTCTTCGACGTGGGGCCCTACTACCTGACCGCCTTCGTCCAGCTGCTCGGCCCGGTCGCGCGCGTCTCCGCCGTCGCCTCGAGCGCGCGGCCCCAGCGGGTCGTCGGATCCGGGCCCAAGGCAGGTCAGGTCTTCGACGTCGAGGTGCCGAGCCACGTCGCCGCCCTCTACGAGTTCGAGGGCGGGGCGAGCGCCACCGCCACCTTCAGCTTCGACTCGGCGATCCAGCGCTTCCAGCTCGAGCTGTCCGGGCTCACCGGCGCCCTCCAGCTGCCAGACCCGAACATGTTCGAGGGAGACATCACCGTCACCGGGATGGACGGCGACCTGCGCACGGAGCCCGCGACCGGTCCGACCGACGGGCGCGGTCTCGGCGTGGTGGACCTGGCGCGCGCCGTCAGGGCAGGTGCTCCCGAGCGGGCCAGCGGCGAGCAGGCGTACCACGTCCTCGACGTCATGGTCTCGACCATCGAAGCGGCGCAGCGGCGGATGCCGGTGGACGTCGAGAGCAGCGTCGTGGTGGCTCCTGCGCTGCCCCTCGGCTGGGACCCCGCCGCCAGGACCCTCTGAGGGGCTCACCCACCTCCAGCAGGCGCCGCCACCGAGGACCGCAGGGTCAAGCTCGTCGGTGTCCGCAGCACTCGTCGCGCAGAGGCGTCTCCGGCGAGGCGGGCCAGGAGGATCTCCGTGGTGGCGTCGACGTTGGCGGAGACGTCCTGGCGGACGCTGGTGAGGTCGTGGTGCGGAAGGGCTGCGACGCGACCGTCGTCGAAGCCCACCACGGAGATGTCGTCCGGCACCGAGAGGCCGTGGCGGGCGAAGGTCGTGACCGCCGCGGCCGCTGACTGGTCGCTGCAGCAGACCAGAGCGGTGGGTCTCGGCCCGGGGCGGCCCAGCACCGCTGCGGCGGCCCTCGCCCCGTCGGCGTCGTCGAAGCCGCCCAGGAGCACGTCCACCTGGTCCCCGAGCCCAGCGGCTCGCATGGCCGAGACGTAGGCGGCCGCGCGGTCGGGACCCGCGACGCCCTGCTCGCCACCGGCGTAGCTGATGCGCCGGTGGCCCAGCTCGACGAGGTGGGTAATCACCTGCTCGAGCCCCTGCTGCTCGTCGACGTGGACGTTGTCGCAGCGCCCCACGGGATCGCGCTCGCCGAGCCACACCACGGGGATGCGCTCGACAGCCGCGGCGAGGGCGGCTGAGGCCGGGTCGGGGTTGAACGCCACCAGCGCTTCGACGCGCTGTTCCATGAGCTCGGCGATGACGTGCTCGGTGTTGCGGTCACGGGTGACCGGACCGAGCGCCAGGTGGAACCCGTGGCGGCGCAGCGAGGGGAAGAGCTGCTCCACGCAGTCGTTCTGGAACGCGTTCTGCATGACGAAGCAGACGCCGATGAGCATGGTGCGGTTCTGGCGCAGGAGCCGGGCCGATGCGTGGGGGTGGAACCCTAGCTCGGCCGCGACCTGGGTCACCTTCTCGCGCGAGGCGTC
>Ga0325401_1000103_pt1 | contig 48946 bp, 45 predicted proteins | sample PopdelMetagenome_FD_205666 | JGI IMG/M metagenome (GOLD analysis project Ga0325401, IMG submission 205666) | Populus deltoides microbial communities from Bellville, Georgia, United States - Xylem-PdKOR-R2 | ecosystem: Host-associated > Plants > Phyllosphere > Stem > Wood/Secondary xylem | place...
ACCACGAGAAATACGGCCGCGTGTTCAAGCCGACCGAGATCAAGATGATGCTGACCGCGTTCAGCAACATGGAAACGGTCCACATCGCCGCCTACAGCCACCTGCTCGACACCATCGGCATGCCCGAGAGCGAATACGGCGCCTTTCTCGACTATGCCGAGATGAAGGACAAGCATGACTACATGCAGAACTTCGGCGTCGATTCGGACGAGGATATCGCCCGCACGCTGGCGATGTTCGGCGGCTTCACCGAAGGGGTGCAGCTGTTCGCGAGCTTTGCGATGCTGATGAACTTCCCGCGCTTCAACAAGATGAAGGGCATGGGTCAGATCGTCAGCTGGTCGGTGCGCGACGAGAGCCTCCATTGCGAGGGCATCATCCGCATGTTCCACGCCTTCTGCGCCGAGCGCCAGTGCCTGACCAAGGCGGTCAAGGACGACATCGCCGACGTCTGCCAGACCACGATCCGGCTCGAGGACAATTTCATCGACCTCGCCTTCGAGATGGGCCCGGTCGAGGGCATGAAGCCCCGCGATATCAAGAAGTACATCCGCTACATCGCCGACTGGCGGATGGGCCAGCTCGGCCTCAAGCCGATCTACATGATCGACGAACACCCCATCCCCTGGCTCACCCCACTCCTGAACGGCGTCGAGCACGCCAACTTCTTCGAAACCCGCGCCACGGAGTATTCGAAGGCGGCAACCCGCGGCCAGTGGAACGACGTCTGGGACAGCTTTGACAAGCGCCGCAAAGCCAAGACCGCGCTCCCCGCCGCGAACGAGGACGCGACAAGCGCCGAGGACATGTTCTCGCGCGCCGGTGTTGCGGCGGAGTAAGGCGCGCCGCGCGAGGGGTTAGCGCCAGCTAACCCCCGCTCCCGCCGGCGCGCCCGGCCGGCGACGCCACCAGCGCCGTTCGACGTCAACGCGGGCTTTGCCCGCTCCGGCCAATAGAACCAACATGATTGTAGATCCCGCTTTGTTGACAACTCAAGCGCTTGTCATTTCCAGACGGCCAAGGTAGCTTGTTGGACATCAAGGGGGGAGCGCAAGCAATGGATTTGGCCACGCGTCTGATGGAGTTGCAGAAGTGGACCGGATCGGAGCGCGGCGGGACAGTTTCGGCGAGGAGCTCGCAGCCCTGGCCGATGTCGCGGACGACGCGCCCATAGCAGCGGAAGACCACGCCCCATCCCCGACTTCCACTGACCTTTCGAGGGGGACCGGCACGGAGAAGCACCGTCGACCCCCTGACCTTTCGCGACAGGAAGGGCGCCCCTCTCACGCGGCGCACGCAACCCTTGCGCGTCGCCCGGCAGACCGCGCGCGTCCTTCATGGATTCGGCCCCCGTCATCATCGCCACAGCGGGCTGGCCGCGGCGGGGCCGGTCTGCCCATCGTTCGCCGCGCGTACCTCCGGCTCGGTCACCGCCCGGCACAGGCACGCGTCTCCACCTCGAACAGCCAGGCGACGTCCGCCCTGATTACCCGGTCCGCGGCCCGGCACAGCGCCGCCTGCTCGGCCTCGAACAGCTCGGGATGCGTCGCGACCAGCTCGTCGGTTGTCTCGCCTCGATCATCGCGCCGAGCATCCAGTCGCCCCAGCGCCACCCTACACGGGGCAGGTCGCAGCGCAAATGCGGGGAGTGGGTGAGGGACGACGTCCAGCATAGGGCCGCCCACATACTCCCCTATCGGCCACTATCCCGGCGGGGCCACTCGATCAGCCCTCAGACGGCAGCGGCAGGTCGCCCTCGTCGAAGCCGAGCAACGGATCGGGCAACGGCGTCGCCTCGTCCGCCTCCAAACCGTCGTCCGCCCCGTTGCCATCCTCGTCGATCGGCTGGAGCGGCAGGTACGAACCCGGCTCGAACGGCTCGTCGTCGGAACCGAAGATGTTGGTGAGCGGCGGCATGGCGGCGGTGCCCTTCCTGACGGTACGTTCCCCTCAACCGTCGCGCCCCTGCGGCGTTCCCGGGCGGCCTATCGCGCCCGCCGCACCGGCGCGTGGAAGTCGGGCGGCTTGTTGCCGATCCAGCGCAGGTACCGCGCGATCGCCGGTTGCGCTCGCAGCGCCGTCGGGTCGGCGAAGTCGCGCGCCAGCTCGCCGTTGCTCAGTGTCGCATGGATCGTCCGGTGGCAGATCGGATGCACCGGCGCGGTCACCCGCCCGCCCTCGCTCTTGGGGACGAGGTGATGCCACTCGACCCTGGCGCCCAGCGGCCGTTCGCACAGTGCGCAGTGGGGCACCGCCGCCGCGCGCTCGGCCAGCGCGGCTGCCGCCGCCAGTCCCGCCTTGCGCTTCACCCGGCCCGCCATGACGCCTATATGGGATGCGCACCGGCCGGGGGAACCCGCCGGTCCGCCATCGTGAGCCGCAAAGGCCATCCTTGTCCGCGGGAGAGCGCGGCCTACCTCTCCTGCCCCGAGTATGACCACACCCATGGCCACCCTGCCCCCCGCCGAATCCCGCGGTGCCCCGATCGGCTTTGCCGAGTTCGTCGCCCTCGCCGCCGCGCTGATGGCGACCGGCGCGCTCGGCATCGATGCGATGCTCCCCGCGCTGCCCGCGATCGGCCGCTCGCTCGACATCGCCGACGCTAACCAACGCCAGTTCATCGTTTCGGCCTTTCTGGGCGGGCTGGGCGTGGGCCAGATCATCCACGGCCCGCTTGCCGATCGTTTTGGCCGGCGCACCGTGCTGCTCTGGGCGCTGTCCGCCTATGTCGCCTGCAACATCGCCGCCGGGCTAGCGGGCAGATTCACGCTTCTCCTCGCCGCACGGCTTGCGGGCGGGATGATGGTCGCCGCCACCCGCGTCGCCACCATCGCGATGGTGCGCGACTGCTACCATGGCCGGGCGATGGCGCGGGTCATGTCGATGGCGTTCATGGTCTTCATGCTCGCGCCGATCCTTGCCCCCGCCTTTGGTCAGGCGATCCTGCTGTTCGGCGGCTGGCGGCTGATCTTCTGGGTCATCGCCGCCCTGTCGACGATCGTGATCGCGTGGCTGTGGAGCCGCGTTCCCGAGACGCTGGCCGTCGCCGACCGCCGCCCGATCAGCCTGCGCACGCTGGCGGCGAGCTGGCGCCGCACCGCCGGCGACCGCTTCTCGCTCGGCTACACGCTGGCGAGCACCTGCCTCATGGGAGCGCTGTACGGCTACCTCAACTCGATCCAGCAGATCATGGCCGACGTGTTCGGACGGCCGGGGCTGCTCGGGGTGGTCTTCGCGGGCAGCGCCGGCGCCATGGCGCTCGCCAGCCTGACGAACGCGCGCGCGGTGATGCGGGTCGGCACGCGCCGGCTGAGCCACGGGGCGCTGGTTCTCCTGATCCTCGTCTCGTGTATCCACCTGGGCGTCGCGCTCGCCGGGTGGGAGACCCTGTGGGGCTTTGGCCTGCTTCAGGCCGCGACACTCGCCTGTTTCGGCATGTCCACCTCCAACTTCTCCGCCATGGCGATGGAGCGGATGGGCGAGATCGCGGGCTCCGCCTCGAGCATCCAGGGTTTCACCTCAATCACCGGCGGGGTCGTGATCGGCGCGGTGATCGGCCAGGCGTTCGACGGCACCACCGCCCCGCTCGCGGCGGGGTTCGCGGTCGCGGGCCTCGGCGCGCTGGCGCTGGTGCTGGTCACCGAACGCGGCCGCCTGTTCCGCCCGCAATAAGGGAACCCGCCCCTCCGCCCGGCGATTATGGCCGGACAAGGAGATCAGACGATGGGCGGACATCAGGTGACGGGCCAGGGCACGGGCGACGATGGCTGGGACGAGGAAGGCTATGACGAGAGCCAGCGTGCCGAGATCCTCGAGGCGACCCGCGACGGCCCGACCGACGGCGTGATCCTCACCAATCTCGACCCCGACCTGGGCGAGGACGACGAGGAGGACGAGAACATCGACGATCTCGACATGGACTCGGAGGAGGTCGGCGAAACCGACTCGACCGTCACCATGGACGAGGAGGACATGGACGAGGACGACCTCCAGGACGATTTCGACGAGGACACCGTCGCCGAGGACGAGCTCGACGACAAGGATGACGCGGCGCTCCGGCCGTGACCGCGGGCGGGGTCGCACGACGGGGGACGATGGCGGTCGCTGCCCTTTTGGCCGGGTGCGCGACGGGTGTCGAAGCGCCGCCGGGCAACCTCGCCGACGCCGCCGCCCGCTACGTCTGCACCGACGGCACCGGCTTCACCGCGCGGTTCGACCGCTGGGGCGAGTCAGCGGTGCTGAGCTTCGAGGGGCGCGACCGCTACGATCCCGACGCGACGTCGCAGGACCGCGGCTTCCGCATCGCCCTTGCCGGCCAGCGGGTCGCGTCGGGGATGGGCTATGCCGGCGGCGGTTGGTCGCTGCGGGGCAAGGGCGATGCGGCGACGCTCACCCGCCCGGACGGCCGCACCAGCGATTGCACCGCCGGGTCGAACGGCGCCGGCGGGCCTGTCCCGCCGCCGGCAAAGCGCCTATAGGCCGGCTTCCCCATATCGGACCCGAACATGCTCGATACTCCCCTGGCGCAGGTGCCGACCCTCTCGCTCGCCGACCAGGACGCCGATCCGGACGGTTTCGCCGCGACGTTCGGCAGTTCGTTCGAACGGTTCGGGTTCGCGATCGTCGCCGATCACGGCATCCCGCACGAGCTGATCCAGCGCGCATGGACCGCGACCGAGCACCTGTTCGCGCTGCCCGAGGAGGAGAAGCGTCGCTACCACCTCGCCGGTTCGGGCGGCGCGCGGGGCTATACCCCGTTCAAGACCGAGATCGCCAAGGACGCGCGCCATGTCGACCTCAAGGAGTTCTGGCACGTCGGCCGCGAGCTTCCCCAGGGCCATCGCTTCGCCGGCCAGATGGCTCCCAACGTCTGGCCCGACCGGCCCGAGAGCTTTCGCGACACCTTTGTCGAACTCTTCGCCGCGTTCGACCGCGCCGGCGATCGCCTGCTGTCCGCGATCGCACGCCATCTCGGCCTCGCGCCCGACTGGTTCGACCGCGCCGCCACCGACGGCAACTCGGTCCTGCGCCTGCTCCACTACCCGCCGATCCCGGTCGATGCCGAAGGGGTCCGCGCCGGCGCGCACGAGGACATCAACCTCATCACGCTCCTGCTGGGTGCGGAGGAAGCCGGGCTCGAACTCCTCGACAAGGGCAGCGGCCATTGGCTCCAGATCAAGCCACCCGAGGGCGCGATGGTGGTCAATGTCGGCGACATGCTCCAGCGGCTGACCAACCACGTCCTGCCGTCCACCACCCACCGCGTCGTCAACCCGCCCCCCGAGCGCCGCGGCCATTCGCGCTATTCGATGCCCTTCTTCCTCCACCCAGCGCCCGACTTCCTGATCGAGACGCTGCTGGGCACGATCACCGCGAACAATCCCGACCGCTATCCGACCCCGATCACCGCACACGACTATCTGCATGAGCGGCTGGTAGAGATCGGGCTTATCAAGCCGCAGCCTGCACAGGCGTAGCGCAAGCTACGCCCGAGACGGCGAAGGCCGGCCGGCCAGGCGCACCGGCCTTCGCCGTCATGCGATCGACCCCCGTGACGGCCCCGTCAGCCCCGGAGCAGGCGCACCCGGTCCAGATCCTTGGGCCGCCCCAGCGCTTCCAGCATCGCCACCAGCGCCCCACGGTCGGGCATGAACAGCACGGCCCCGTCCACCTCCACGCGCTCCCGCGTGACAGGGGCGACGACGGCCCAACCCGCGGGACCCTTCACGGCAAACCCGGCCATCAACTCGACCGGCAGCGGCGCCTCGCGCCACGTCGCGAACAGCTCGGACCGGTAGCGCGGGCTTGGCATTCCAGGCGCAAGCGGCAGGCCCAGCCGTCCCAGCACCTCCCGCGCGTCGTCCATGCCCAGCAGCACGTCGACATCGGCGACCGGCGTCTCGATCCCGTGCAGCGCCGCCGCGGCGCCGGTGATGATCCACCACGGCTCCCGCGCCATCGCCATCACCGCCGCGATCCGACCCAGCGTCACGCGCAACGGATCGGACAACCGCGGAGCGCTCACCCCCATCCCTGATTTAGAAACCGCTCCGCCACCGCACAGTGCATCGCCACCCCGCGCGCCATCACGCTTTCCTCGATCGTCATCCGCACATTGTGGAGCGGCGGGTTGGTCGCCGGGTCGCTTCCCTCCGGCGCCACACCGATGAACGCCATCGCACCGGGCACTTCGCGCAGGACGTACGAGAAGTCCTCGCCCCCCATCATCGGCGCCTTCATTACCTGATACGCGCTCTCGCCGCCCAGCCCGGTCGCGACGCTGCGCATCATCGCCACCGCCCGCGCGTCGTTCATCGTCACGGGATAGCCGTCGTCGATCCACGCCTCCCCGCTCGCGCCGTGTGCGCTTGCGATGTTGGAAACGATCCGCTCGAACGCCTCGAACATCAGCGTTCGGGTTTCGTCGGACAAGGTACGCAACGTGCCGAGCAGTTCGGCGGTGTCGGGGATGATGTTGTGCGCGCCGCCATCCGCCCGGATCGCGGTGATCGACAGCACCGCCGGGTCCTGCACCGGCACCCGTCGCGCGATAAAGGTCTGGAGCGCCGTCACGATCTCGCACGCGATCGGCACCGGGTCGATGTTCTCGTGCGGCATCGCCGCATGTCCGCCGCGCCCCGTGATCCGCGCGTGAACCGTGTTGGCCGACGCCAGCAGCGGCCCGACCCGGCTGACCACCACCCCGGCGGGCATGTTGGGCGAGATATGGAGCGCGAACGCCGCATCGGCGGGGGCGAGCCTCAGCAGCCCGTCCTCCATCATGAACCGTGCGCCATGATGCCCCTCCTCCCCCGGCTGGAACATGAACACCACCGTCCCGGGCAGCCGGTCCGCGCGCGCACATAGCGCCCTGGCCGCCCCCACCAGCATCGCGGTATGCGAATCATGCCCGCAGGCATGCATCGCCCCCGGCGTCCGGCTGGCGAAGGGCAGCCCGGTCGCCTCGGTCATCGGCAGCGCGTCCATGTCGCCGCGCAACAGCACCGTGCGCCCATTGTCCCCCGCCTGCCCGCCGCCACGCCCGCGCAGGATCGCGACGAAGCCGCTGGTCGAGCGGCTGTCATGGATTTCCAGCGGCAGCCCCGCCAGCGCCGCCTTCGCCTTGTCGGTGGTGCGCGGACAATGAAGACCGATCTCCGGATCGGCATGGATCGCGCGGCGCAGCGCCACCACTGCGTCCATCTGCGCCTCCCCCGCCATGGCCCAATCGGCATCGCTGGTGAGATCGAGGCTCATGATCTTGCTCCTTCGCCCCTGTCTAGAACGGTTGCCGGCTATTTTGAACCGCTTGCGGGTCACATCCCCTGCCTGATGCCCAGGGCAGCGGACCGCTCGACTGGTCCGGACGGACGGACACGAACACCCAGCCCGGATCGTCAACGGCGCAGGCGGACCGATCAGCGACGCCTCGACGAAAAAAGGGGCCGCCGCTCTCATCGGAACGGCGGCCCCGGGCCGTGCAGGTGTGCTGCGTCAGCCCTTGATCTTGATCGGCAGGAACCGCGCCGGGCCACGCCCGCGTTGCGCCAGCACCAGCACCTGCGGCCGACCCACCGCCTTCGCTGCCGCCACCGCCGCGCTCAGGTCGGCTGCGCTACGCACCGGCGTACCGTTGATCGCGGAGATCAGATCGCCACGCTGAAGCTTGCCGGACGCGTCGCTCGCGGGGTCGACCTGCGCGACCACCAGCCCCTGTGCGGTCGAGTCGACATTGATCGCCCGCGCGATCGCCGGGGTCAACGGCTGTACCGCCAGGCCCAGGCTGTTGCTCGCCGGAGCCGTGCTGGTGGTCGCTTCGCCATCGTCGCTGTCATCCCCCATCGGGAACGCATCCGGGCCGTTGCCGTTCAGCACCGCCAACTGCTGTTCGCTCGGCCGCGCATCCACCGTGACGTTCGCAGTCGCCGGGCGGCCGTTGCGGATGTAGTCGAGCTTGGCGGCCTGCCCCGGCCGGACATTGGAGACGAGATAGGACAGCGTCGTGTCCGGCGTTACCGCCGTTCCATTCACGCGCGTCACCACATCGCCCGCGCGCAACCCTGCGCGGGCTGCCGGCCCGCCCGGCGTGGTGCCCGACAGCAGTTCGCCCTGGTTCTTGGGGATGCCCAACGCCGCTGCGGTATCGTCGTCGATCGTACCGAGCTGCAACGTCACGCCCAGATATCCGCGCTGGATCTTCTGACCCTTCATCAGGGTATCGATGATCGGCTTGGCTTCCTCGGCCGGGATCGCGAAGCCGATGCCGATATTGCCACCCGATTGCGAGAAGATCTGGCTGTTGATGCCGATCACGTCGCCGTTGAGGTTGAACATCGGGCCACCCGAATTGCCCTGGTTGATCGAGGCATCGGTCTGGATGAAGCGGTCATATGCGCCGCCCTGCCCGGTGACGCGATGCACCGCGGAAACGATGCCGGCGGTCACCGTACCGCCCAGCCCGAACGGCTGGCCGATCGCGACGATCCAGTCGCCGACGCGCGCACGGGCGGAATCGCCGAACTTGACGAACGGCAGGTTGCCCGCCTCGATCTTGAGCAGCGCGAGGTCCGACGCCTCGTCACGCCCGATCAGCCGCGCGGTGTACTCCTTGCGGTCGTTGAGCGTGACGGTGATCGACTCCACCGTCGCGCCCCGCGCGGGTGCGACGACATGGTTGTTGGTCACCACATAACCGTCGGTGGAGATGATGAAGCCCGACCCCAGCGACTGGCCCTCACGGGCGCGCGGCTGGCCGCCACCCTGCCCCGGACCACCCTGGCCGAAGAAGTTCTCGAACGGCGTGCCCGCGAACGGGTTCGCCTGCTGCGGCGGCGCCTTGATCGACTGCTTGGTGGAGATGTTGACCACGGCCGGCTGGAGCTTGGCGACCATGTCGGCAAAGCTCATCGGCGCGCCGGCGCGTGGCGCGGCGGCCTGGATCACGCCCGGCTCGTTCTGGGCGGTCTGGGCAAGGCTCGGCTGGAGCGCGAGCGTGGCGGTCGCACCGCCCAGCAGAAGCGCACTGATGGTGGCGTAGGCGTAGCGCACTGGGTACGGGTCCTCTCGATTACGGTCATGATCCGACCGAGGATGCATGCCCAACGGGGGCTGAACACTAGTTGAATATGAACGATCCGGCCGCGTTCAAGCGGCAGGGCTGAATTACCCTGCCCTCCTCCGGAACGCGTCCCGACATCCGGGGCTGCCCGATACGACCGCCGCGGCCCTCGACATGGGGACAGCGCCGGAAGGACAGGGGGCTCGCAACCTACCGCCCCGCCCGTCCGTCGAACTGCCGCAGATAGCTGTTGTTGGGCGACAGCACGAAGTCGGTCGACGCACCCTGCGCCTGCGAATCGGCGTTAAAGGTCCGGCGATACGATTCCATCGCGCGGTAGAAGTCGTAGAACTCGGGATCCTTGCCGAAGCTCTCGGCATAGATCCGCGCGGCCTGCGCGTCCGCGTCCGCCTGGACGATCTGCGCCCGCTTCGATCCCTGCGCGCGGATTTCGGTCGCCTCCTGCTGGCGCTGGGTCTCCATCCGCTTTAGCGCGCTGTCGAGCGGGCGTCCCTCGGGCAGGTCGGCATGCTTGATCCGCACATCGACGATCTCGACCCCGTACTTGGCCGCATCGCGCTGGAACCCGGCCTGGATCGCGTCCATCACCTGCCCCCGCTCGGGGGACAGCAGCGCGGAAAAGGTCCGCTTGCCCAGCTCGTTGCGCAGCGCCGATCCGAAGATCGGGGTGAGCTGGTTGGCCAGCCCGTCCTCGTTGCCCGCGCTGGCGATCATCAGGCGGGGATCGACGATACGGTAGCGCGCGAACGCATCGACGTTCAGCCGCCGCTGGTCGGTGGACAGCACCAGCGTGTTCTCGAGGTCGAGGTCCATCACCCGCTTGTCGACAAAGACGACCCGGTCGATGAACGGCACCCGCGCAATCAGCCCGGCGCCGTCCGCCAACCGCGCGCCCGGCTGGTAGCGGTTGATGATCCGGATCGGGTTCTCCAGCCGATAGACTACCGCCTGGCTCTGCTCGGGCACCACCGCCAGCGTCGCCGCGAGCAGGATCACGAGCACCAGCGCGGCGATCCCCGCCACCACCGGATTGCGCCACATCGCGTTCATCGGCCCGCTCCCGCCTGCACGGCAGGCTGGGTCGGTTCGGGCGCGGTTCTGGCGCGGTCGAGCGGCAGGTATGGGACCACGCCCGGCGCCTCAATCACCGTCTTGTTCGACTTGGCCAGCACCGCCTCCATGGTCTCATAGTACATGCGCCGCCGTGTCACGTCGGGGGCGAGGCGATACTGGGCATAGACCCGGTCGAACGCCGCCGCCGCGCCCTGTGCCTGCGCGACCTTCTGGCTGGCATAGGACTGCGCCTTGTTGACGTTGCCGGTTGCGTCCTGCTGCGCCGCGATCACGTCGTTGAACGCGTCAACGATCTGCACCGGCGCGGTCGCCTGCCGGATCGACACGCCCTGGATGCTGACGCCCGAGCGGTAGCTGTTGAGGATCGCCTGGCTGAGGTCGAGCACCCGCTGTTCCAGCGCGACCCGCCCGTCGCCCACCGCCTGCTGGAAGGTGGTGTTCGCCAGCACCGCGCGCATCGCGCTCTCCACCGTGGCGCGCACCGTCGCCTGCGGCTCCTTCAGCTGAAAGACATAGGCGACCGGGTCCGTGATGTTCCACCGCACCGAATAGCTCAGGTCGACAATGTTCTGGTCGCCCGTCAGCGTCAGGTTCTGCCCGTCGCCCTGGGGAAAGTTGTCGGTGCGGAACCGCTGGACGTCGACCTTCTGCACCCGCGCGATCGGCGCCGGCAGGGTCAGGCGGATGCCCGGCTCCAGGATGCCGGCATAGCGCCCGAAATAGGTCACCACGCCGCGCTGCCCGCGTTCGATCTGGTGCACCGACGTGACCAGCAGCCACGCCAGGATCAGGATCCCCGCGCCGATCGCCCACAGGGTGCGGGCATTGGCCCCGCCCGGCAGCCCCGGAAAGCCGCCACCACCGCCGCCGCCCCGCGCCCGGCGCAGGAACTCGTCCAGCGCCGATGGACCCTGCGGCGCACCACGCCGCCCACCGGGCGGCACCGACCAGGGATTGCGCGGCCCGCCGCCGCCCCCGCTGCTGCCATCGCCGCCGCCCGACCCGCCGCCGCCGCCCCAAGGGCCCTTGGGCGGTTCGGCATGAAGCGTCTGGGGAAGCATCTGGGGCGGGACGGCGGAGCGCGTCAGCCAGCGCGGCATGATCGTCATGCTTTCTCTTATAAGTACGCCCTCGCGGAAAAACAGTGGCAAGCGTCCCTAACGGTCCTATCTGCCCCCCATGCAGCAACAGGATGTTACCGCCGCGGTGGCGCGGGTGGCGGGCGATCGGGCCACCGTCCGCCTGGACGGCGCCCGCGCCGGGGTGGTGCTCGACGCGACCGGGCTCGACGCGCCCGCCCGCGATGCGCTGGAATCGGCGATCCGCGACGCGCTGCGCCTCCCCGGCATCGCCGAGGTGCGCGTCGTGGTCACCGCCGAACGCCGCACCCGCCGTCTCGTCGCGGTGGCGAGCGGCAAGGGCGGGGTCGGCAAGTCCACGCTTGCCGCCAATCTCGCCATCGCCCTGTCGCGGCGGGGCTCGCGCATCGGGCTGGTCGACGCGGACATCTACGGCCCCTCGCAGCCGCGGCTGATGAATGTCGAAGGCACCCGTCCCGAGGCGCTCGACAAGAAGCTGATCCCGGTCGCCACCCCCTTCGGCGTCCCCCTGCTGTCGATGGGCCAGCTGGTCGAGCCCGGCCGCGCAATCGCCTGGCGCGGGCCGATGACCGCGGGCGCGCTCGGCCAGCTCGTCGATGCCGACTGGGGCGCGGCCGAGACGCTGGTGGTCGACCTGCCGCCCGGCACCGGCGACGTCCAGCTCACCATGGTGCAGAAGCATCGTCCGGCCGGCGCGGTGATCGTCTCGACCCCGCAGGACCTCGCGCTGATCGATGCCCGCCGCGCGATCGACCTGTTCGACAAGGCGGGGATCCCGATCATCGGCCTGGTCGAGAACATGGCCGGCTATGCCTGCCCCGCGTGCGGCGAGATCTCCGATCCGTTCGGCCGCGGCGGCGCGGAGGCGGCGGCGAGCGAGGCCAACATCCCCTTCCTCGGCCGCGTCCCCCTCACGGTCGCGATCCGCACCGCCTCCGACGCGGGCCAGCCGCCCGCCGCCGACCCCGCCGACCGCATCTTCGCCCCCATCGCGGCGCAGGTCGCCGACTGGCTCGCGGCGAACTGAACCGGCAGGCCGCCCCCGCGTTTCGCATCGGTTCGGGCCGCGCGCGTCGAGGCCCTGTTCTTCCTTCCGGACGGAGCTCCCGATGCCCCTCACCGCCGACGCCGACATCAAGGCCCTGCTCGAAGGTGCGCGCACGATCGCGCTGGTCGGCGCGTCCGATCGCCCCGGCCGCCCCAGCTACGGCGTCATGGCGTTCCTTCAGCGCCACGGCTATCGCGTCATCCCGGTCAACCCGCAGATCACCGGCGAGCACGTCCATGGCGAGTTCGTCTTCCGCGACCTCCATCAGCTCGGCGACGCGATCGACATCGTCGACATCTTCCGCCGGCCCGAAGCCGCCGGCGACGCGGTCGATGAGGCGATCGCGATCGGCGCCAAGGCGGTCTGGCTTCAGCTCGGCGTCGTCAACCACGAAGCCGCCGCCCGCGCCGAAGCCGCCGGGCTCCAGGTGGTGATGGACCGCTGCCCCGCGATCGACATTCCGCGGCTCGGCGTCGCCCCGATCGGCTGAGCTTTACCCCCAGCCACGCTTGCGGCACAAAGGCGGCGACCTTCGCAGAAGGACCGCCGATGCTCCTACCCATCGCCCTCGCCCTGCAAGCCGCCGCCCCGACGCCTTCCGTCGCGCCGCGGCCGGCTAGCGCGTTCCCCGTCGCCAGCGCGCCCGCTGTCGCCAGTACGCCCGTCGCTGCCGCCCCCGAACGCTTCTCGATCCTCGCGCCCCAGCCCTGCCGCGCCGCGCCCCAGCCTTCCGGCCCCGACATCGTCGTCTGCGCCACCGCCGAAAACAGCGCCCGCTTCCCCGAAGGCGTCGAGCGCGCGCCTCCGAACCGCCCGCTCCCCTCCAACCCAGGCCTCGACGGCATGGGCGCGCTGAACGCCGTCCGCCCGGTCTGCGCCGCCCGGCAGGAGGGATGCCAGACCGGCGTCGACGTGTTCGGCGCCGGCACCGCCGCGATCCGCCTCGTCCAGAAGCTCGTCGCGCCCGACAGCTGCTGCGAGGCCGCGGGCGACGCCACCAACCCCTTCAAGCTGATCGGCGACGCCGCCGGCGGCCTCGGCCGCGCCTTCAAGAAGAAGCCCGACACCTCCAGCCGCGTCCCCATCGACCTGTCCGAGCCCACCCCGCCGACGCCGCGCGCGGCGCCGTGAAAGGCTCAGGGCACGACCGCGACGCCTGCCCGGGGCGATGCGGCCTTAAAGGCATCGCGTCGCTCCTTCTCGTTCAGGCGCTCCTTAGCGCAGCCGACGTTCCGCCTGCGCCTGACGATAGCGGAACGCCCGCGTCGATCTCGCGCCGGGACGGGCAGGTCATCGAACCACCGTCGACGCCCGCTTCTCCGCTGGAACCCGTACCGGTACCCCGGCAAGGCGTTCGCCGGCTGGTTCTGCCATCCCCCCGTGGACCGATCCCTGCCGCAGCGATCATCCCGTTCGAGGAAGGCGGCGGCACGGTGACCCTGCTCGCTCCATGGGGCAAGGGCTGGCTGGCAGGCACCGACGCCGGCGAATGGGGAGGCGCACTCTACATCGCCGAGTCTGGGCGGCGGCACATGATCGGCAGAGGTCCCGTACTCGGCGGCTTCACATGGAACGGGTCGCTCCACGTGATCTTCGGGCTTCGACACCTTGGCGACAGCACGGGGGAAATCCCGCGTATCGATCTTGCGACGCGGCGTGTGACGCAGCGGATCATGCTGCCCGCCTATCCCGACGACATCCGGGTTTCTGCCAAGGCGAGCCTCATCGTGCGGACCAAGCAAGGCGACATCGAGATCGATCGCGCCGGCAAGGTCGGTCAGGCCAGCCCCGAACAGGAGCGCCGGAACTAGAACCAACCCCCGGACGCGACCGTCATCCGGCGTTGAGCCGGCATCCGCCACGCCGCGGACGCTGCCCTGCTCTTGCCTATTCACCTCCGCTCGGCAGACCCCGAAATGCGTCCGGGGGTGGGGTACCGGCGGGCACCCCATTCCCTCGGCGCCGAATAGCGATCGGACGGAGAACCGCACGACGTTACCAAGACCTTCGTGCCAAGCGACGTCGAAGCACAGGCTCCCCGGCAACCCGTTCGTCGCACGTCCTCCGCCTTCGTTCGGAGCGAACGGAGGTCGGCCGATCGGCTGCCATCCTCCATGGAAGAACATCGGACACACGGTGTAGCGCCAGCCACTCCTTGGATCACCCCAGGATCGGCATCCACAAGGGCTGTCCCATCAGGCTCTGCGATCCGCGCAGCCGTTCCAGTGCCGCCGCGACGCAGCGCTCGGGCCCGTCATGGGTCACGATCGTCACCAGCACGCCGCCCACCCCGTCCGCGTCGACCGCCTGCCCGCGCTGGATCAGGCTCTCGATCGACACGCCCGCGTCGCGCATCGCCGCCGCGATCTCGGCGAGCACCCCCACCTTGTCCTCGACCGTGAAGCGCAGGAACGCGCGCCCGCGCCGTTCGCCGCTGTCCGCCGCCCGCGCGTCGACCAGCGCCGCCGCCGGCATCGCGAACGCCGATCCGTATTCGCCGCGTGCGATGTCGATCAGGTCCGCCACCACCGCGCTCGCGGTCGGCCCCGCGCCCGCGCCCGCGCCCTGAAAGAACAGGCGCCCGACGAAATCGCCTTCCGCGACCACCGCGTTGGTCGATCCCGTCACATGCGCCAGCGGATGGTCGATCGGCACCAGATGCGGGTGCACGCGCTGGAACACCCGCCCGCCCGTGTCCTCCGCCATCCCCACCAGCCGCACCCGGCAACCCAGCGCCGCGGCCTCGGCGATGTCGGCGGCGATCACCCGCCGGATGCCGTGTGCCTCCACCGCGCCGAACGCCGGCCGCGTCCCGAACGCGACGCTGGCCAGGATCGCCAGCTTGTGCGCCGCATCCACCCCGTCGATGTCGAAGCTGGGGTCGGCCTCGGCATAGCCCAGCGCCTGCGCCTCGCCGAGCACTTCGGCGAAGTCGCGCCCTTCCGCCTCCATCTTGCTCAGGATGAAGTTGCAGGTGCCGTTGAGGATGCCGTAGACCCGCCCGATCCGGTTCGCCGCCGCGCCCTCGCGCAGCCCCTTGATGACCGGCACCCCGCCCGCCACCGCCGCCTCGAACTTGCACGGCACCCCCGCGGCTTCCGCCTGTGCCGCCAGCTCCAGCCCGTGATGCGCAATCATGGCCTTGTTCGCGGTCACCAGCCCCTTGCCCGCCGCCAGCGCCCCGCGCGCCAGGGTCAGCGCCGGGCCGTCCGACCCGCCGACCAGCTCGACCACCACGTCGACATCGGCCCGCGCCGCCAGCGCCGCGGCATCGTCCACCCAGGCGAAGCGCGACAGGTCGACACCGCGGTCGCGCGTCCGGTCGCGCGCCGACACCGCGACCACCTCGATCGCCCGCCCCGCACGCCGCGCGATCAGCTCGGCATTGGCGTCGAGCAGCCGGATCACCCCCGCGCCCACCGTCCCCAATCCCGCCAGCGCCACCCGCAACCCGTCCGCCATCACCCGCCTCCCGTTACGCGCCGCGGCGTAGCGGACCGGGCAAGCCGCTGTCGAGCCGTCCGACAAAGGATCACCGCCAGCCCTTTCCCGCCCCGTGTCGGATACAGCGTCCCGCAGACGCGCGTCGGAAACGGACAGCGGAGCGCAAAAGGTGGCGAAGGCCGACACGGGCCGATGATCGCAAACAGGCGCTCGACCACCGTGCCAAGCCCATCGAGCCGCCGCGCCGCGAAGCTGACCATCCCCTCCCCGTCACCCCGGCTTCATGCCGGGGTCCAGGGTTCCACGGACAAGCGGCGCATGCCTCATACGTCCCCGGCCCCAGCCCCCGCCCGGTCGACCCGGCACGGGGCCGGGCAACAGGTCGCAGCACCGGGGCGACCGCTCGCCGGCATTTTGCCTCTGTCCTACCAGTCCCGGCCGTGCCACGCTGCGGCATGCGCTTCTTCCGCTTCCTTTCCGCACCCGCCGTCCCGGCCGGTGTGAAGATCACCGCGACCATGCGTCATCGCCTCAACTTCCTCAACTTGATGCCCGCGCGATGACCGATACCCGCATCGCGGCGGCCCGGTCGGGTGCCGAGCTGACGCTCCGCGGCATCGTGCTCGGCACGCTGCTCACCTTCCTGTTCACCGCCGCGAACCTGTATCTCGGGCTCAAGATCGGGCTGACCTTCGCCACCTCGATCCCCGCCGCGGTGATCTCGATGGCGCTGCTGCGCGGCTTTCGCGATTCGACGATCTGGGAAAACAACATCGTCCAGACGATCGCGTCCGCCGCCGGCACGCTCGCCTCGATCGGCTTCGTGCTGCCCGGCCTCATCATGACCGGCTGGTGGATCGGCTTCGATTTCTGGACCACCTTCTGGGTCTGCGCGACCGGCGGGCTGCTCGGCGTCCTGTTCTCCGTGCCGCTGCGCCGCGCGCTGGTGACCGGCTCGGACCTCCCCTATCCCGAAGGGGTCGCTGCAGCCGCCGTGCTGCGGGTCGGCACCGCGACGCACGAGGGCGCGGCGGAAAGCCGGCTGGGCCTTCGCGTCATCGTCATCGGGTCGCTCGCGTCCGCCGGTTACGCGCTGGTCGCGGGCACCGGGCTCGTCGCGGCGGAGGTGGGACGCTGGTTCCGTATCGGGCCGGTCGGCACCGGGGTCAGCGCCACGCTCTCCTTTGCGTTGATCGGCGCGGGCCATCTTGTCGGCTTCGCGGTCGGCATGGCGATCTTTGCGGGGCTGGTGCTGGGCTACGGCATCGTCACGCCGGTGATGACCTGGCTTGCCGGGCGTCCCGATGCCGCGGAGGCGATCTGGCGCGGCGACGTGCGCTTCTTCGGCGCGGGCGTGATCGGCGTCGCGGCGCTGTGGACGCTGGGCCGGCTGGTGCTGCCGATAGCCCGCGGTCTCGCCGACAGCGCCGCCGCCTCGCGCGCGCGCAAGGCACAGGGGTCCGCGCTGGCGATTGAGGAACAGGACCTGCCGATCGGCGTCCTCGGCGCCGGGCTGCTCGCGCTGCTGGTGCCGGTCGGGATCCTCCTCCACGGCTTCGTCGCCGCCGGGCCGCTCGCCCCCCATGCCGCCGGGCTGACCGCGGCCGGGATCGGGTACGTCCTCGTCGCCGGCGCGATCGTCGCGGCGGTGTGCGGCTACATGGCCGGGCTGATCGGCGCATCGAACAGCCCGGTGTCGGGGCTCGGCATCCTCGGCATCGTCGGCGCCGGGCTGCTGCTCGCCGGGTTCGTCCAGCCCTATGTCGCGCCCGCCGCCACCCCGCACCTCGTCGCGCTGGCGCTGTTCATGACCGCGATCATCTTTTCGATCGCCACCATCGCCAACGACAATCTCCAGGACCTCAAGACCGGCCAGCTCGTCGGCGCGACACCCTGGAAGCAGCAGGTGGCACTGATGATCGGGGTCGTCGCGGGGTCGGCGGTGATCCCCTTGGTGCTCGACCTGCTCAACCGCGCCTACGGCTTCGCCCCGCTTGCCGGCGCCCCGCCCGCCAACCCGCTCGGCGCGCCGCAGGCGACGCTGATCGCGACGCTTGCCACCGGGGTGCTCGGCGCCGGGCTCGACTGGCCGGTGATCGGCGCGGGCGCGGCGACCGGCGCGGCGCTGATCGCACTCGACGCCGCGCTCGGCCGCGCCGGCCGGATGCGTCTGCCCCCGCTCGCGGTCGGCCTCGGCGTCTACCTGCCGATGGGTGCGACGCTGCCGGTGGTGATCGGCGCGGTGATCGGCCGCCTCTACGAACGCCGCACCCGGACGGAGGCCGCGGAACGGGCCGGCGTGCTGCTCGCCTCGGGCTTCATCGTCGGCGACGGGCTGGTCGGCGTCATGCTCGCCGGGCTGATCGTCGCCACCGGCAGCGGCACCCCGCTGGCGCTGCCGGTGGGCGAGTTCGAGACGCCTGCGCTGGTGCTCGGCCTGCTCGCCTTTGGCGGGCTGCTGTTCGCGCTTTATCGCTGGACCGGGCGCCGCGTCCGGTCGCTGCCGGCGGGATGAACCCGCCGCCGCGTCAGCGCATCGCGTCGAGCAGCGACCCGATGCTCACGAACGCGAACCCCACCGAGCTGTCAGCAATGCCATAGGGCAGGAACAGCGAATCCCCGTGCCGGATCGCCCCGCACGAATACACCACGTTGGGCACATAGCCCTCGCGATCCTGGTCTTTCGCCGACAGGATCGGCTGCGCGGTCCGCCCCAGCACCTTGGACGGATCGTCCTTGTCGAGCAGCGCCGCGCCGATCGCATATTTCCGCATCGCGCCGACGCCATGGGTCAGCAGCAGCCATCCCTCGTCCGTCTCGATCGGCGGCCCGCAATTGCCGATCTGCACCAGCTCCCACGGGTATAGCGGCGTCAGGATCTTCTCGCCTTCCTCCCAATGGGTCAGGTCGTCCGACTTGAGCAGGTACAGGTTCTCGCCATCCTGCCGCCCGATCGCCATGTACTGGCCGTCGACCCGCCTCGGGAACAGCGCGATCCCCTTGTTGCGCGCCGCCGGCCCCGTCATCGGCACTAGGTCGAACGCCCGGAAGTCGCGCGTCCGCATCAGCTCCGACTGGATCACCGACCCGTTATAGGCGGTGTACGTGCCCAGCCATTCCCAGCTGCCGTCGTCATGCTGGAAGTGGACCAGGCGCAGGTCCTCCAGCCCCTTGGACTGGGCCTGGGTGATCGGAAAGATCACCGTGCCCGACAGGGTGCTGTCGCGATGGCGATGAACGGTGACCAGCCCTTCCGGCATCTCGTCCTCGCCCGCGCCGAGCGCATCGGTCGCGGTCGCGAAGGGCGGCTCGGGCGCCAGCTTCAACTGGTTGCGGTCGGTGATGATCCCCTCGCGAAAGGCGACGGAGCTGATATGCCCCTCGCCCACCGACCTGAGCGACATCAGGATGCGCAACGACCCCGGCGGCATCCCCGACTGGTCGAAATGCGGCACCGCCGACGGGTTCATCAGCGCGGCGGCGGCATAGCTGTATTCGTGACAGAAATACGCCCCGATCAGCTGGCGCTTCTCGTCGCCGATCTCCGTCCCGTCCAGCCCGAGCATCTCCTCGATCTGGGCATAGCGGGTCATGAACACGCGCCGGGTCTGCCAGTGGCGCGCCTCGAAATCCTTGAGCACGACCTCCAGCTGCTCGCGCGCCTCGGCGGGGGTCATTTCCAACACCTCGCCCACCAGCCGCTCGGTGCGGCTGGGGGCGCCGGTGTTCTGGCTCCAGGCGATGTGGAACGGCCGCACCACGACCCGCGACGGGTCCGCGTGCAGGCGCAGCCGGTGGTTGAACAACTCCATCAGGCGCTCCGCGTGACCGTATCCAAGCGCCGCCGGTCAGGCGGCGGTGCGGCTCGCCCCTGCCACGCCTTTTGCCGTCTTTTCCAGCCCCGAAATCGCACAATTGGCGAGTTGCAGCGCCAGGATCGACTCGGCCCCCTGATTGCGGTTGAGTCCGCCCGGCATCAGCCCGTCGAAACAACCGCCATCGGCCGGGCTGGCGAGCGGCATGTCGAGGTCGTTGCCGCCCAGGAACCACTGATACGCCTTATTCGCCTCGGCCACCCAGCGCGGATCGCCCGTCGCGTCCCAGGCGGTGATGCACGCATCCACCGTCGCCTGCGCTTCCAATGGCTGCTGGTCGAACGGCAGCGGATCGGCATAGGGCCGGCCGAAGCTTTCGGTCCCGACCGCGCGGAATCGGCCTTCGGGCGAGGTCTGCTTGCCGACGATCCAGTCGAGCGTTTCGATCCCGCAATCGATCAGGTCGCGCCGTCCCAGCGCTTGTCCCGCCGCGATCAGCGCCTGCGGCAGACGGGCATTGTCATAGGCGAGGACGATCTCGAACCACTGCCATTCGGGCCGCCGCGCCTCGGCGAGCAGGCCGACATGGACGTCCGGAAAGCGCTTCAGGATCGACAGCGACGGCTCATGCCCCGGCCGCGCCTCCAGCATCGCCGCCGCGCCCAGCATCGCGAACGACTGCGCGCGCAGCGATCCCAGTTCGAAGGACAGGCTGGCGGTGGCGTTGAACAGGTTCACCGCCCAGTCGCGATGCTTCGGGATCGTCGCATCGCGCGCGACCACGCCCAGCGCCCACAGCGCCCGCCCGTTCGAATCCTCCGACCCCTCGTCCTCGCACCAGGTCCGGTCGAAGCGCATGAAGTTGCGGAACCGTCCGCGATCGGGGTTCCAGGCATATTGCACGAACGCGCCGTAGACCGTCATCCACTTGTCGCGCGTGACCTCGTCGATGCCGGGCAGCGCCGCCATCAGCATCAGCGCACGGGCATTGTCGTCGATGCAATAACCATGGCGGCGATCGGGCACCGAGTAGATTGAATGCTGGAGCATCCCGGTCGCATCGCTCATCCGCTCCACCGCGGACAGGTCGGGCTTCAGCGTCTTCATCACCTGCGTCTTGACGATCCGGCGCGGGCGCGCCGCCACCGCGGCCTCGATCTCCGCCAGCGACGCCTCGGCCAGCCGCGGCCAGATCATCGTGCGACCATGGGCATAGGCGCGCTCGGACAGCGCGATCCGGTCCTCCTGCCGCGAGAACAGCCGGTCGATCTCGCGCGCGAACCCGGCGACGTCGCCGAAATCGACCAGCACGCCATGTCCGTCCGCCAGGATCTCGGTCGCATGCACATAGGGGGTCGAGATCACCGGCTTGCCGACCCCGACCGCATAGGACAGCGTACCGCTCGTGATCTGCGCCGGGTTGGTGTAAGGCGTGACGTAGACGTCCGCCGCCTGGAGATAGTCGAGCAGTTCGTCATGCTCGACGAACCCGTCGATGAACGCGACGTTGTCCGCAACCCCCCTGTCCGCCGCGAGCGCCTTCAGCCGGTCGCGATACGCCTCGCCCTCATGCGCGACGAGGTTGGGATGGGTCGCGCCGAGCACCACGTACAGAAGGTCGGGATGCCGCTCGACCACCGCGGGCAGCGCCGATATGATCGTCTCGATCCCCTTGTTGGGCGCAAGCAGGCCGAAAGTCAGCATCACCGGGCGCTCGTCCCAGCCGAACCGCCCCTTCATCGCGGGCGGATCGATCAGCGCGCGGTCGGGCACGCCATGCGGGATCATCGCGATCTGGCGGTCGTGCGCTCCATAGACTTCGGTCAGAATCTGGCGCCCCTTTTCAGCCATCACCACGATCTTGGCCGCGCGGCGCAACAACCCTTCGAGCACCCGACGCTGATCCGCCGAGGGCTTCTCCAGCACGGTATGAAGCGTGACAATGACCGGCAGCGTGGTACGGTCGAGCAGGGTCAGCAGGAAATCGCCCGCCGGCCCGCCATAGATGCCATATTCGTGCTGGACCCAGATCGCCTGCGCCCCGCTCGCGTCGATCGCGCGCGCCGCGGCAAGGTAGGACGACAGGTCGTTCTGCGCGATCGGGCGCGTGACCTCGGGCGGATAGGCGTAGCGCCCCGGATGATCGTCCATCGCATAGACGTCGACGGCGATGTCGGGAAATCGATCGCGGAACGCGGTATAGGCGTCGGTGGTAAAGGTAGCCAGACCACATTGCCGCGGCAGGAAGTTGCCCAGCAATGCGATCCTGTGGATCCGTCCTTCACCCCTCGACCCCATGGGTCCTCCTTCGCTACCGCTCGAAATGGAGGGCACAACGGCACCCGTCGAGCCATGAACGTCTTGTGAACGGAAAGGTTGCAATTGCATGCTGCATTGCAACGCGATCGGTCATCCGCGCCCGCGATATGCCTGGACGCCCTGGTCGGGCAGCCACAGCCCGTCGGGCGGCGACCCCGATTGCCAGAACACGTCGATCGGAATGCCCCCGCGCGGGTACCAATAGCCGCCGATCCGCAGCCAGCGCGGCGCCATTTCCGCGAACAATCGCTCGCCGATCCCCACCGTGCAATCCTCGTGGAACGCCTGGTGATTGCGGAAACTGCCCAGGAACAGCTTGAGCGACTTGGACTCGACGATGGTTTCGCCCGGCGCGTAGTCGATCACCAGATGCGCGAAGTCGGGCTGGCCCGTCACGGGGCACAGGCTGGTAAATTCGGGCACCGCGAACCGCACGAGGTACAGCGCGCCCTCGCGGGGATTGGGGACGTAATCGAGCACCGCCTTCTCGGGCGATGCGGGCAGGCGGCTGGTCTGGCCAAGGTGCATGGGTGTGGGATGGGACGTCATGGCACGGCCATATAGGCGCGATCTTGCCGTTCACCAATCGTTCCGGCAAAGCCCCGTGTCGGCATGACCACGCTCATTCCGATTCTCGGCGACCAGCTCTCCCCCGGCCTCGCCGCGCTGGACGGCGTCGACCAGCGCGATGCCGTCCTGCTGATGATGGAGGTCGCCGAAGAGACGACCTATGTCCGCCATCACAAGCAGAAGATCGTCTTTATCCTGTCCGCGATGCGCCACCACGCCGCCGCCCTGCGCGCCGATGGCTGGACGGTCGATTACGTCACGCTCGACGACCCGGACAACGTCGGCAGCTTCACCGGAGAGGTCGCCCGCGCGATCGCCCGTCACGATCCCGACCGCATCGTCGTCACCGAAGCCGGCGAATGGCGCGTGTCCGCGATGCTCGACGGCTGGCAGACGCTGTTCGGCATCCCCGTCGACGTGCGCCCCGACACCCGCTTCATCGCCACCCATGCCGAGTTCGAGCAATGGGCCAGCGACCGCCCCGACCTGACGATGGAGTGGTTCTACCGCCTGATGCGGACCCGCACCGGCATCCTGATGGAGGGGCGCAAACCCGCCGGCGACCGCTGGAACTTCGACAAGGACAACCGCAAGCCGGCGCGCGCCGACCTGCTGATGCCCCGCCCGCTCGCCTTTGCTCCCGATGCGATCACCCGCGACGTGCTTGCGCTGGTCGCGGCCCGCTTCCCCGATCACCCCGGCAGCCTCGACGGCTTCGACTGGGCGGTCACCGCCGCCGACGCGGAGGCGCAGGCCACCCAGTTCTTCGCCCACGCGCTCGCCGACTTCGGCCCGTTCGAGGATGCGATGCTGACCGGCGAGCGTCACCTGTGGCACTCGATCCTCTCGCCCTATCTCAACGCCGGGCTGCTCGACCCGCTCGACCTGTGCCGCCGTGCGGAGGCCGCGTACCGCGCCGGCCGCGTCCCGCTCCAGTCGGCGGAGGGCTATGTCCGCCAGATCCTCGGCTGGCGCGAATACATGCGCGGCATCTACTGGCGCGAAGGCCCCGACTACGCCCACCGCAACGCCCTGCGCCACACCCGCGCGCTGCCGCGCTGGTACTGGACCGGCGACACCGACATGCACTGTCTGGCGCAGGCGATCGGCCAGACGCTCGCCACCGCCCATGCGCACCACATCCAGCGGCTGATGGTCACCGGCAACTTCGCGCTGCTGATCGGCGCCAATCCGTATGCGGTCCACCTCTGGTATCTCGAGGTCTACGTCGACGCCTATGAATGGGTGGAGCTTCCCAACACGCTCGGCATGAGCCAGTTCGGCGACGGCGGACTGGTCGGCTCCAAGCCCTACATCTCGTCGGGCGCGTATATCGACCGGATGTCCGATTACTGCCGCGGTTGCCGCTACGACGTCCGCAGCCGTGTCGGCGAGAACGCCTGCCCGTTCAACGCGCTCTACTGGGATTTCCTCGCCCGCCACGAGGACCGGCTGCGTCCCAACCCGCGCCTGCGCATGCCTTACCGCACCTGGGACCGCCAGCCGCCCGAGGACCAGCAAGCCACGCGCGTCCAGGCGGCACGCTTCCTCGAACATCTCGACGCGAGCGGCCCGCCCTACCCGACCTCCGCCGACGCGGCCGACCCCGAACCGTGAACCGGCAGATGCTGGAGGATCGGATAGGCGCGCTCCGCTTCGGCACGCCGCGGGCAAACGGCCGTGCCCGCGTCCATCGGCCCGCCGATCTGCGACGCCACGATCGGGCCGCGAAACCCACCGTTGCCCCCGCCTTCCCCACCCCCTAATCCACCCCGCATGGACGCCCTCGTCACCACCGACTGGCTCGCCGCACAGCTCGGCGACCCCGACCTGCGCATCCTCGACTGCACCTATGTCGATGCCGCGCTCGCCCGCGATCCGGCGGCGGAGTGGCGCGCCGGCCACATCCCCGGCGCATGCTTCCTCGACTTGAAGGCCGTGTCCGATCCCGACACCCCGCTCCCCACCATGCTCCCGTCCGCCGCGGCCTTCGCCGGGGCCATGGGAGTGCTCGGGATCGGCAACGGTGACCGCGTCGTCCTCTACGACGACAGCCCGTGGCGCACCGCCGCCCGTGCGTGGTTCACCTTTCGCAGCTTCGGCCTGCCCGCCGCGATCCTCGACGGCGGCCTCGCCAAGTGGCGCGCCGAGGGCCGTCCGCTCACCGCCGACGACCCCCTGCCGGCTCCTGCGACGCTGACCCCGCCGCGCGAGCATGTCGCCGTCCGCGACCTTGCACGGATGCGTGCCAATCTCGACAGCGCCGCCGAACAGGTTGTCGACGCCCGCTCCGCCGCGCGCTTCACCGGCGCCGAGCTCGATCCCCGCGCCGGCGTCGCCTCGGGCCACATCCCCGGATCGGTCAACCTGCCCTACACCCGCCTGTTCGCCCCCGACGGGACCTACCTGCCCCACGCGGACCTCGCCGCCGCGTTCGCCGACGCCGGCGTCGCCCTCGACGGCCCGCTGGTCGCGACCTGCGGCTCCGGGGTCACCGCCTCCACGATCGCCTTCGCCGCGCATCTGCTGGGGGCGGAGGTGCCCGTCTATGACGGCAGCTGGACCGAATGGGGCGCCGATCCCTCCACGCCCAAGGCCAGCCGATGACCGAACCCACCGGCCCCAAGCGCCCGCATACCCAGGTCGTCACCGCCGGTCGCCGGCCCGAATGGACCGGCGGCATCGTCAATCCGCCGGTCTGGCGCGCATCGACCATCCTCTACGATTCGGTGGCGCAGCTCCGCGCGAGCGCCGGGCGCGACACCCACCACCGCCTGTTCTACGGCCGCCGCGGCACTCCCACGCAATGGGCGCTCGCCGACGCGCTGACCGAACTGGAGCCGGGGGCGGAGGGTACCTTCCTCTACCCGTCGGGTGTCGCGGCGATCATGGCGGCGCTGCTGTCGGTGCTGTCGCCGGGCGACGAGCTGCTGCTGGTCGACAGCGCCTATGATCCCACCCGCGCGATGGCGACCGGGCTGCTCAAGCGGTTGGGCATCGCCACCCGCTTCTACGATCCCCTGATCGGTGCGGGGATCGCCGATCTGATCGGCCCCGCCACCCGTGCGATCTTCATGGAGTCGCCCGGCAGCCTCACCTTCGAGGTGCAGGACGTCCCGGCGATCGTCGCGGTGGCGCGCACGCGCGGGCTGGTCACCCTCCTCGACAACACCTGGGCGACGCCGCTGCTGTTCCCCGCGATCGGCCATGGCGTCGATCTGTCGATCCTCGCCTGCACCAAATACGTCGTCGGCCATTCGGACGTGATGCTCGGATCGGTCACCGCCGCATCGGGCAGCTGGCCCCGCCTGCGCGACACCAGCCTTCAGCTCGGGCAGGTCGTCAGTCCCGACGATGCCTGGCTCGGCAGCCGCGGCCTGCGCACCATGGCCGTCCGGCTGAAGCATCAGGAGCGCGCCGCGCTGGCGGTCGCGCAATGGCTCGAAACCCGCGCGGAGGTGGCGCAGGTGCTCCATCCCGCGCTCCCCGCCTGCCCCGGTCACGACCTGTGGCGCCGGGACTTCCGGGGCGCGTCCGGGCTGTTCTCGATCGTGCTCGACGGCGGTGACGAGGCCGCACGCGCCGCGCTGATCGACGGGCTGGAGCTGTTCGGCATCGGCTACAGCTGGGGCGGCTTCGAAAGCCTCGCGCTACCGGTCGATCCGCAGCGCCACCGCACCGCCACCGGCTGCGCCTTTGCCGGCCCGCTGGTCCGCCTCCAGATCGGGCTGGAGGATCCCGAGGACCTGATCGCCGACCTGTCCGCCGGGCTCGACCGCTTCGCCGCCGCCCGCGGCTGATCCCCGCCGGCTGTGGCGGGCGGGCAACGATCCGCCACGGATCGGCAGGCGCCGCGCAACGGGCGTCTTGTGCACCGCGTCCGGCGCTGTCATGGCGCGGGTGTCGGGATAGAGATCGCGCGGCGGCCCTGCGGCCAGCACAGAGGCGACCTTCCTGATCGTGCAGGCGGGGACATCGACCTTTTCGAAAGGGAAACGATGCGCTTCACCACTATTCTCGGCAGCACCCTTGCGCTTGCCGTCGCCACCACTGCCGCCGTCCCCGCCCTGGCGCAGGACGACACCGCCCCGCCCTCGTCGGTCACCGTTTCCGGCGCCGCGACCATTGCCTCCGCGGCGTGTCGCAGTCGGACAAGGAGATGGCGGTCCAGGCCGGCCTGACGGTCGCGCACGAAAGCGGCCTGTATGTCGGCACCTGGGCCTCCAACCTCGCCGGCTGGGGCACCTTCGGCGGGGCCAACATGGAACTCGACCTGATCGGCGGGTTCAAGGCCCCGATCGGCAACGGCGGCACCGTCGACGTTGGCCTGACATGGTACATGTACCCCGGCGGCTCGGACAAGACCGACTTCGCCGAACCCTATGCGAAGCTGTCGGGCACCGTTGGCCCGCTCAGCGCCACCGCCGGCGTCGCCTATGCGCCCAAGCAGCAGGCGCTGGGCCGCTGGTACTTCACCGGTGCCGCCGCCGCGACCGGCGTCTACGACGATCCCGGCGACAAGGAAGACAATCTGTACCTGTGGGGCGACTTCGCGGCCGGGGTTCCCAACACGCCCTTCACCGCCAAGGCGCATATCGGCTATTCGGACGGCAATCCGGGCCTCGGTCCTAACGCCACCTCCGTCGCGCCGACCGGCACCTATTGGGACTGGTCGCTGGGTGCGGAGGCGACCTTCAAGGGGCTGACGGTCAACGTCAGCTATGTCGATACCGACATCTCCAACCGCGACGCCGCCTATCTGCGTCCCAGTTTCAGCACCGGGCAGGACGGCACCGGCAACATCGCCAACGGCGCGATCATCGCCTCGGTCACCGCGGCCTTCTGAACCGGCGCGGCGCTTCCACACGGGAGCGCCGCCCACCCGCGCCGGGCTCGCCGAAGCGGCGCCGGGCAGCGCGAGCCTCGGCAAGGATCAGCGCGGGGTCGTTGCCCGCGCGTCCTGCCCGTCGCCCTCGGGCGCGGCGACGATGTCGCGCGTGGTCGCGCCCTTGTCGATGACGTTGGTCTGGGGGTCGCCCACCGACGAACGGATGCCCGGATCGGCGGCGGTCGCCCCCGCCTGGGTCAGCGCCGCGCGCTCGCCCGCGCTTCTCGCCTGGTTGCCCCCGAACAGCGCCTCCAGCGTCTGCTGGTTCGCCGCCGGTCCACCCGTCGGCGCCGCGCCCGGCTGTGGCGGGACCAGCGCGAAGTCGGGCGGGATCACCAGCGGCGCCTGCCGCGCCACCGCGAACTCGTCGGGCCGCGCCCGGTCGTACCCGCTGCGCGCGCAGGCGGACAGAGACGCGACGCAGGCGACGCCCGCGGCCAGGCACAGGATCTTACGCATCGGTATTCTCCACAGGGGCGCTTTTCTCGCGCGTCAGCAGCGCCCGGACGATCAGGACCACGACACCTATCGTAATCGCCGCATCGGCGACATTGAAGATCAAAAACGGCCGCTTCATGCCCCAGGGTGTCATGACGTGCAGGTCGGCGAAATCGACCACATAACCGTATCGCACCCGGTCGACGATGTTGCCCACCGCCCCGCCCAGCACCAGCCCCAGCCCGATCTGGTCGATCCGGTTCGCCTCGCGGAACAGCCACACCACCACGCCGCACGCGATCGCCCCCGTCATCGCCACCAGCGCCCAGCGCTGAGCGTCCCCACTCGCGCGCAGCAACCCCAGCGAGACGCCATGGTTGGCGACGAAGCGCAGGTCGAAGAACGACGTCAGCGTCCGCTCGGCGGTCATCGCGTCGAGCCCCAGCACGTCGGTGACGAGGTATTTGGTCAGCTGGTCGGCCACGAACACCGTCGCCGCCACCGCCAAGCCGACGATCGGCCGGTTATGCATCAACGGCGACCCCCGCGCCCACCACGTCCGCACAGCGGTCGCACAGGTCGCCGTCCGCGCTCACTTCGGGCAGGTGCCGCCAGCATCGCCCGCACTTCGACCGCTCGGTCCGCGTCACCGCCAGCTCGCCCTCACCGACGCCCGCGACGATGAACGTCTCCGACAGCAGTGCCCGGTCCAGCAGCAGCGCCGGCACGGTCACCTCCGCCTCCAGGCTCGATCGCACCGTCTTGGCCCGGCGCAGCGGCTCGATCGCCTCCGTCACCTGCTCGCGCAGGCGGCGCACCTCCGCCCAGCGGGTCGACAGCTGGTCGTCCCCGGGCAGCGCCGGCAGTTCGGGCCATTCCAGCAGGTGGACCGACCCGTCCTCGGACGGGTAGCGCGCCTGCCAGACCTCCTCGGCGGTGAAGCACAGCACCGGCGCCGCATAGCGGACCAGTGCGTGAAACAGCGTGTCGAGCGCCGTCCGGTATGCCCGCCGCTTGGGGTCGGCCGCCGCGTCGCAGTACAGCGAGTCCTTGCGGATATCGAAAAAGAACGCCGACAGGTCCTCCGCCGCGAAATCGGTCAGCGCCCGGATGTAGCGGTTGAACTCATACCCCGCCGCCGCCGCGCGCAGCTCGACGTCTAGCGCCCCCAGCCGCGCGAGCACGTACCGCTCCAGCTCGGGCATGTCGGCGACCGCGACCCGCTCGTCCTCCCCGAACCCGTCGAGCGCGCCGAGCATGTAACGGAATGTGTTGCGCAGCTTGCGATACGCGTCCGATGCGGTCGCCAGCACCTCCTTGCCGATCCGGACGTCCTCGAAATAATCGGTGGAGGCGACCCACATGCGCAGGATGTCCGCCCCGCTCTCGCCGATGATCTTGAGCGGATCGACGACATTGCCGATCGACTTGGACATCTTGCGCCCCTTGTCGTCGAGCGCGAAGCCATGGGTCAGCACCGCGTCGTACGGTGCCCGCCCGCGCGTGCCGGCGGCCTCGAGCAGCGACGACTGGAACCAGCCGCGATGCTGGTCGGACCCCTCGACATACAGGTTCGCACGCGTCCCCTCGCCATAGCGCGCCTCGATCACGAAGGCGTGGGTCGAGCCACTGTCGAACCACACGTCGAGGATGTCGCCCACCGGATCGTAATCGGCCAGCGCGTACCCATCGCCGAGCAGCGCCCGGTGATCCGCGGTAAACCACGCATCCGCCCCGCCCGCGCGAAAGGCCGCCACGATCCGCGCATTCACCGCCGGATCGTTCAGATACTCGCCGGTCGCGCGATGAACATACAGCGCGATCGGCACTCCCCAGGCCCGCTGGCGCGAGATCACCCAGTCGGGCCGCCCCTCCACCATCGCCCGGATGCGATTGCGCGACCGCTCGGGCACCCACCGCGTCCGCTCGATCGCGTCCAGCGCCGTTTCGCGCAGGGTGGCGCTGTTGCCGGTCATACCCGCAGCCCGATCCGTCATCCCGGCAAAGGCTGGGATCGCCCGCGGCTCCGGCCCCGAACCCTCGCCAGCGACCCCATCCAACCCGTGCAGGTCGAGCGAAGTCGAGACACCTCGCCCCCACGGCTCGCTCTGCGAGCCGACCTCCGCGGGTCGACCTGCCCCCGGCAGGTCGCCTGATCCGTTCCGGTCCATCGGGATGAACCATTGCGGCGTCGCCCGCTGGATCACCTTGGCCTTGGACCGCCACGAATGCGGATAGCTGTGCCTGAAGTCGTCGCTCGCCGCGAGCAGCGCCCCCGCCGCGCGCAGGTCCGAACAGATCGGCCCGGCCTCCTTGAGGTCGCCTCCGGCTCCGGCAGCGACGAACTTCTTGTTGATGACGCTCCCCTGCCCGCCGAGCCACGCCCAGTCCGCGCGATAGAACCCCGCGCCGTCGACCGCGAACACCGGCTCGATCCCGTACTGCTTGCACAGCAGGAAGTCGTCCTCGCCATGGTCGGGCGCCATGTGGACGAGGCCCGTGCCCGCATCGGTGGTGACGAACTCGCCCGGCAGCATCGGCCGCGGCCTGGCGAAGAAATCGCCGAGATGGTGCATCGGGTGGCGGACGATAGCGCCTACGAGCTGCGAGCCCTTACCTTCCCATACCACTTCCCTGCTCTCCCAAGCACCATCGGTGCGGCGTTCCAGGAATGTGTTGAGGAGGGCTGTGGCAACCAAGACATAGTGCCGCCGAACATTGGTGACGGTTCCCGGCGAGCCAGCCGAAACGAAGGGCGCCATCGCCTTAGCTGTCACCTCAGCCAAGCAATAATCAACCTCCGGCCCATAGGCGATCGCCTGGTTCACCGGGATCGTCCACGGCGTCGTCGTCCAGATCACCGCATGCGCGCCGACCAGCTCGGGCGCATTCGGCGCCTCGACGATCTCGAATGCCACGTCGATTTGCGTCGAGACGACATCCTCATACTCGACCTCCGCCTCGGCGAGCGCGGTCTTCTCCACCGGCGACCACATCACCGGCTTGGCCCCGCGATACAGCTGGCCCGACTCCGCGAACTTCAGCAGCTCGCCGACGATCGTCGCCTCGGCGTCGTACTTCATGGTGAGGTAAGGATCGTCCCAGTCGCCCATCACCCCCAGCCGCTCGAACTGCGGGCGCTGCACCGCCACCCACTTCTCGGCATAGGCGCGGCACTCGGCGCGGAACTGCGCGACCGGCACCTGATCCTTGTCGAGCTTCTTGGCCCGATACGCCTCCTCGACCTTCCACTCGATCGGCAGCCCGTGGCAGTCCCAGCCGGGAACATAGGGCGCGTCCTTGCCCATCAGGGTCTGGCTGCGGACGATGATGTCCTTCAGCACCTTGTTCATGGCATGGCCCATGTGGATGTCGCCATTGGCATAGGGCGGACCATCGTGGAGGACGAACCGCTCGCGCCCCGCCCGCTCGCGCCGCAACCGCTCGTACAGCCCGATCTTCGCCCAGCGCGCCAGGATCGCGGGTTCCTTGGCGGCCAGCCCCGCCTTCATCGGGAAATCGGTCTGCGGCAGGAAGACGGTGTCGCGCCAGTCGCGCGCGCCTTCGGTCGTGGCGTCGGTCATGCCCGCGCGCTTAGGATGTCCCTCGCGGCCGCGCAATCGGCCTCCATCTGCGCCACCAGCGCGTCCAGCCCGTCGAACCGTGCTTCCGGGCGCAGATATGCGATCAGCTCGACCTCGATCGCCTGCCCGTATAGGTCGCCCGACCAATCGAAGAAATAGGGCTCCAGCAGCTCCTTGGGCGGGTCGAACTGCGGCCGCACCCCCAGGTTCGCCGCGCCGTCCAGCACCGTTCCGTCCGCCAGCCGCCCGCGCACCGCATAGATGCCATAGGCGGGGCGCAGGTACTTGCCCATGTCGAGGTTCGCGGTCGGATAGCCGATCGTCCGCCCCACCTTGTCGCCATGCTGCACGATGCCCTCGACCGCGAAGGGCCGGGTCAGCAGCCGCGCCGCCGCTTCCGGCCGTCCCTCGCGCAACGCCGTGCGGATGCGGCTCGACGACACCGCCTCGCCGTCCAGCGTCACCGGCGCGACCGCCTCCACCGCGAACCCCAGCCGCGCGCCCCAGTCGGTCATCACCGCGATGTTGCCGCCCTTGGCCCGGCCGAAGGTGAAGTCCTCCCCCGTCACCACCCCCGCCACCTGCAACGCGCCGACCAGCCGTTCGCGGATGAAGTCGGCCGCGCTCAACGCCGCCAGCCCCGCGTCGAACCCGAACACGACCATCGCGTCCGCCCCCGCACCTGCGAACAGCCGCTCGCGCTGATCAAGCGTGGTCAGTCGAAAGGGCGGCGCCTCCGGCCGGAAGTGCCGCACCGGATGCGGGTCGAACGTCGCCACCAGCGCCGGCCGCCCTTGCGCCCGCGCGCGCGCCACCGCCGCCCCCATCACCGCCTGGTGGCCGAGGTGGAACCCGTCGAAATTACCCAGCGCGACGATCCCGCCGGCCAGGTCCGCCGGGATCGCCGCGGCGCCATCCAGCCGCTGCATCGCTGCGCCTATACGGATCGCGGCATCAGCGTACCAGCGTCACGAAGCTGTACGCCGGCGCCTCGCCCGCCGCGGCATGATCCTCCCGCGCCACCTCCCGCCAGCCCGAAAACGCGGGCACCACCGCATCGCCCGGGGGCGCGCAGTGCACCTCCGTCAGCGCGATCCGGTCGGCGCGGTCCAGCAACAGCGCGAACACCTCCGCCCCGCCGATCACCGCCACCTCGCCCGCCCCGGCCAGCGCCAGCGCCTCCCCGGCGGAATGCGCCACCTCCGCGCCGTCCGCCCGCCATCGGGGCGATCGGGTCAGCACGATGTGCCGCCGTCCGGGCAGCGGCGCGGGAAAGCTCTCGAAGGTCCGGCGCCCCATCACCATCGGCTTGCCCATGGTCGCCGCCTTGAACCGCTTCAGGTCCGCCGGCAGCCGCCAGGGCAGCCCACCGTCGCGCCCGATCACGCCATTGTCGGCACGCGCCAGGTGAAAGACGATCACACCGCCACCGGCGCCCTGATATGCGCCTGCGCCTCGTAGCCGTGGAGCACGAAGTCTTCGAGCCGATAGCCGTCGATCGCGTCGGGCGTCCGCACGATCTCCAGCCGCGGCAGCGCGCCCGGTTCGCGCGCCAGTTGGGTCCGCGCCTGCTCCAGGTGGTTGAGGTACAGGTGGCAGTCCCCGCCCGTCCAGACGAACTCGCCCACCGCCAGCCCGCATTGCTGCGCCAGCATGTGGGTCAGCAGCGCGTAGGAGGCGATGTTGAACGGCACCCCGAGAAACACGTCCGCCGACCGCTGGTACAGTTGCAGCGACAGCCTGCCGTCCGCGACGTGCGTCTGGAACAGGCAGTGGCACGGCGACAGCGCCATCGCGTGCAGGTCGCCCGGGTTCCACGCGCTGACGATCTGGCGCCGCGAATGGGGATCGCGCCGGATCAGCGCCACCAGCTCGGCGATCTGGTCGATGTGCCGCCCGTCCGCCGCCGCCCAGTCGCGCCACTGCTTGCCGTACACCGGGCCAAGGTCGCCCGCCGCGTCCGCCCACTCGTCCCAGATCGACACCCGCCGCTCCTGCAGCCAGCGGACGTTGGTGTCGCCGTTCAGGAACCACAGGAGTTCCAGGATGATCGATCGCAGGTGCAGCTTCTTGGTGGTCAGCACCGGGAAGCCGGCGGCGAGGTCGAACCGCATCTGGTGCCCGAACACCGACAGCGTGCCCGTCCCCGTCCGGTCCTCCTGGCGGGTCCCCGTGTCGAGCACGCGCGCCATCAGGTCGAGATACTGGCGCATCAGCGCGGCCGGTGCGCGGTCGGTGCGGGGGCCGGGGTCGGCGGCGCCATCCGGCACGGGCGGATCGCCTCGGGCGCGGGCGCGGGCCCCTCCACGCGGTACGTCGCCAGATAGCCGCCCGCCGACGGCATCGTCTCGCGCCCGACCGGGACGTAGCCGACCGCCCGGAACTCGCAGTCGAGCAGTTCGGGCGGGGTGCCGTGGTTCTGCGTCGCGCGGTCCGCGTCCACCACCACCGCCAGCCCGCCCGGCTTCAGCGAGGCGCGCATCCGCCACAGGAACTCGTACGGCCGCTCGATCTCGTGATACATGTGGACCATCATGATGCGGTCGAAGCTGTTGGCCGGCAGCTTGGGATCGGCGGGCGCGCCCAGCCGGACGCTGACATTGTCCAGCCGCTCGCGCGCGACGCGCTCGGCCAGCGCCTCGATCGTCGGCGCCATGATGTCCTCGGCCAGCACCCGCCCCTCGCTCCCGACCCGCTGGGCGAGCCGGATCGTGTAATATCCCTCGCCCGCGCCGATGTCCGCCACCGTCATCCCCGGCGCGATCCGGGCGCGGTCCATCACCCGCTCCGCCTCGCGCACCCGGTCGCGCGCGTCCTCGTCCGACCAGCGCGCCGACACGATGCTCGCCACCGGCCGGTCCGCGGCGGGAAAGCGCGGCGCCTCCGGTTCGTGCCGGATCAGCGGCTTGGACCCGTCGCAGGCCCCTGCCGTCGCCAGCAGGATCAGGGCGAGCACGCGCCGCATCTCAGTCCACGTCCTCCACCTGGCCCGCCTCGCCCGTCACCCGCTGCGACAGCGCCGCCGCCATGAACGGGTCGAGCGCCCCGTCGAGCACGTCGCCGGGCGCGGTGGAGGTCACGCCGGTGCGCAGGTCCTTGACCAGCTGGTACGGTTGCAGGACGTAGGAGCGGATCTGGTGGCCCCAGCCGATGTCGGTCTTGGCCGCGTTCTCGGCGTTGGCGGCCTGTTCGCGGATCGCCAGTTCGCGCTCGTACAGCCGCGCACGCAGCTGGTTGTACGCTTCGGCCTTGTTCTTGTGCTGCGACCGCTGGTTCTGGCACTGCACCACGATGCCGGTCGGAATATGGGTGATGCGCACCGCCGAATCGGTGGTGTTGATGTGCTGCCCGCCCGCGCCGCTCGCGCGGTAGGTGTCGATCCGCAGGTCGCTTTCGTTGTAGTCGACCTCGATATTCTCGTCGATCACCGGATACACCCACACCGACGAGAAGCTGGTGTGCCGCCGCGCCGCCGAATCATACGGGCTGATCCGCACCAGCCGGTGCACCCCCGACTCGGTCTTGGCATAGCCATAGGCGTTCTCGCCCTTGACCAGCAGCGTCGCGGACTTGATCCCCGCCTGCTCGCCCGAATGATGGTCGATCAGTTCCACCTTGTACCCGTGGCGCTCGGCCCAGCGGGTATACATCCGCTGGAGCATCTCCGCCCAGTCCTGGCTTTCGGTCCCGCCCGCACCCGCGTTGATCTCGATATAGCTGTCGTTGGTGTCCGCCTCGCCGTTGAGCAGCGCCTTGACCTTGTCGGCATCCGCGCGGGTCGCCAGTTCGGCCAGCGCGGCGGTGCCCTCGTCGGCCAGTTCGGTGTCGCCCTCGGTGTCGGCCAACTCGATCAGCTCCACCGTGCCGCCCAGCTCGCTCTCGATCGCGCGGGTGGCGGTGATCGCCTCGTCCAGCCGCCGCCGCTCGCGCATCACCTCCTGCGCGGCCTTGGCGTCGTTCCACAACGACGGGTCCTCGACCCGCGCGTTGAGTTCGTCCAGCCGGCGCAGCGCCCGGTCCCAATCGAGCGACTGGCGGAGCAGCGCAAGCGCGGCGTTGATCGTATCCACATGGGCCTGCGCTTCGGCGCGCATCGTATTCACTCCAATGAACGTCGTGTCGGCGCCGGCTGGCCACTCCCCATGATGGAGCGCACGCCTCGCCGCAGACGATGCCGGCCTGCGCCGGCCTGACGGATATGGGGATCGGCTAGTAGATTCCCCCCTCCCTTTGCAAGAAGTCGCTGTCCCGCGGCCGCTCGGCCGCCTGCGTCGCCGCCGCCGCGACCGGGGCCGCCGCCCGCCGCGCCGCGCGCCGCGGTTCGGATTCGGGCTTGAACGCCTCCCAGATCACCCCGCTCTTGGGATCGTCGCTCGGCCACCCGCCGCCGACCGGCCGTCCGCTCGTGCGGTCGATCCGCACCATGCGGATGCCTGCGGGCGCGCGAAAGGGCAGCTTGTCCAGCCCGTCATACGCCTTGGCCGCGAACTGCTTGAAGATCGGCGCCGCCACCGTGCCGCCCTCCGCCGCGCCCAGCCGCCGCGGGGTGTCGTAGCCCAGGTACAGCCCGCCGATGAACTGCGGCGTACCCCCCACGAACCACACGTCGGTCGGGCCGGTGGTGGTGCCGGTCTTGCCGAACATCGGCCGGTCGAGCTCGCGCAGCGTGGTGGCGGTGCCGCGCTGGATCACCCCTTCGGTGATGTGGACCATCTGGAATGCGGTCAGCGGGTCGATCACCTGCCGCATCCGGACCGGCGGGCGCGGCATCGGCCTGCCGTCGTAACGGGCCATGTTGCACCGGTCGCACGCGCGCCACTTCTCCGGCCAGATCACCTGGCCATGGCGGTCCTGGACGAAGTCGATCAGCGTCGCCTCTCCGCCCCGCCCCTGGTTGGCGAGCATGGCATAGGCGTTGACCATCTGCATCACCGTGGTCTCCCCCGCCCCCAGCGCATAGGCGAGATAGGGCGGGAACGTCCCCAGCCCCATCCGCTTCATCACGTCGACCACCCGCGGCATCCCCACCTGCGCGGCGGTGCGCACGGTCATCAGGTTGCGCGACTGCTCGATCCCCCAGCGCATCGTCCGGGGGCCTGCCGAGCGCATGTTGGCGAAGTTGCGGAAGCACTTGCGCCCCAGCCGCGCGCCCTGGTCGACGCAGAACGGCCCGTCGACGATGATGGAGGCGGGCGTCATCCCGTTCTCCAGCGCGGCCGAATAGACGATCGGCTTGATCGTCGATCCCGGCTGCCGCTCGGCCTGGGTGGCGCGGTTGAAGTCGGACAGCCGGTTGCTGAACCCGCCCTGCATCGCCAGCACGCGGCCCGTCGCGGGTTCCTCGACCACAAACCCACCCGACACCCGCGGCACCGACCGCAAGGCATAGTCTCCGGGCGTTCCCGCCGGCGCCACCGCCAGCACGTCGCCTTCCCGGATCCGCCCAAAGGACGGGCTGGCGGTGCCCCGCGCCGGCATCTGCGCCGCCCAGCGCGGCAGGCTGGCGGTGCGCCCGTCGGCGAACCCGATCCGCCACGCATTGCCGTCCCGCTCGATCGCGATCGCCACCCGCCAGTCGCGGAAATCGAGCGCCATGTTGGTGTTGAGCAGCGCCTGCTGCCACCCGCCGCCGATGTCCTTGTGCGCCAGCCGCCCCGACCAGCCCCGCCCCGATTCGTAGCGCAGCAGGCCGTCGCGCAACGCTTCCTGCGCCATCGCCTGCAACCGGGTGTCGAGCGAGGTGCGTACCCACAGCCCGCCCTGATAGATGCCGAACGGCCCATCGCGCGCGGTTTCGCCGTATCGCGCCTTCAACTGGCGACGGACCTCCTCGGTGAAATAGCCGCCCTGCGTCTCGAACTTGGGCGTCCGGCGCAGGATGGTGCCCAGCGGCTCGGCGCGCGCGTCGGCCCATTGCCGCTGGTTGATGAATCCGTTGCGGAGCATCTCGCCCAGCACCCAGTCGCGCCGCTCCATCGCCCGCTCGGGGTGGCGGACCGGATCGTAATTGGCCGGGCCCTTGGGCAGGATCGCCAGATACGCCATCTGCCCCAGCGTCAGCTCGGGCAGTTCCCGGTCGAAATAGGCATGGCTCGCCGCCTCGACGCCGAACGCGTTGCGCCCGAACGGAATGGTGTTGAGGTACAGTTCCAGGATCTGCGGCTTGGTCAGCGTGTCCTCGATCCGGAACGCCAGGATCGCCTCGCGGATCTTGCGGCTCGGCGAATATTCGGCGCCGATCAGCAGGTTCTTGGCGACCTGCTGGGTGATGGTCGATCCGCCCCGCGCCCGCCGTCCGGTACCCAGCTTCTGCGCATAGTCGAGCACCGCGCCCGCCAGCCCCGGAAAATCGACGCCATGATGCTCGAAAAAGGTCTTGTCCTCCGCCGCCAGAAAGGCGCGAACCAGCATCGGCGGATATTCGGGGTAGCTCAGCTCCACCCGCCGCTCGCGGGCATAGGACTGGATCGGCACCCCGTCCGCGCCACGCACGTTGGTCGGCAGCGGCGGCTCATAGGCCTTGAGCTGGTCGACCGAGGGCAGGTCGCGCGCGAACACCGCCCAGAACAGCGCCGCGGCGGCAAGCACGATCAGCAGCAGCACGGCCGGTACCCGGAAGCGTCGCCGCTGCCACAGGCGGCGGGGGGCGGGTTCGCCGGGGGAGAAGGACGCAGACGCCATGGTCGGCGCCCGACTAGCAGCTTCGATGCCACTTGGCACGGGGGAGAAACCGGCACCGCAACGGGGCCGCGAAACACCCGAAACGGGGTTCTTACCTCTCCTTTACCTGCGCGGGCGAGCGTCCCACACCATCGATCCCCTGCCTCAAGGCCCGCCCATGCCGTTCCCCCGCCCGTTCCACCGCCCGTTCCACCGCCTTGCCCCCGCCATGGCCATCCCGCGCGCGCCCCTTGTCCGCACCCTTTTTCTGCGCGCCCCTGTCCTGCACATCGCCGCGATCGCGGCCGCCGCCCTGCTCGCGACGCCCGCCACCGCCGCCTGCACGCTTGCCCCCGATATCGCCGTCACCGCCGGGCCGTTCTCGCCCGCCGCGGTCAGGGCGGCGGCGGTGCCCGCGCAATCGGTGCGCGGCGGGCTGTGGTGCGATCCGGCGCTGCTGGTGCTGCTCGGCGGCAACACCGTCCGCGCTACCCTGCGCAGCACCAACGGCTTCCGGCTGGTGCGCGCCGCGGGCGGCAGCATCGGCTACACCGCCTCCGCCGACCCCGCCGGCAACGTCCGCTTCACCCAGGGATCCACGGTCGACTACATGCAGAACAACCTGCTCGACGTGCTCGGACTGCTCGGCGGCAGCGGCGCGGAGATGCCCTTCTTCGTCCGCCCCGCCGCCGCCGCGCTGCCAGCAGAGGGGCGCTACACCGATCGCGTCACCATCGACTGGACCTGGTATCTGTGTACCAGGGGCATCAGCCTCGCCGGGGTGTGCCTGGGGGTGGAGGACAGGGGCACCAACCGGCGGGTGACGATCGACCTCGCGCTGACGGTGGCCGCGCGCTCGGTGACGGTGACGGTCACCTCCGCCACCGTCTGGGACCCGACCAACGAGGGCCGCAACCCCCGCGACCTGCCCGGCAGCCGCCGCCGGGTCGCGCTGGGCGTCGCCAACCCCGATCTGGTGCCGCTCGACGCGGGCACGCTGGCGCTGGTCGTGCCGACGCCCGCGGGCGCGCTGGTCGCGCTGGACGGCGACAAGGTCACGGCCGGCGCCCCGATCCGCCTCGCCGACGGCACCCCCGCTTCGGGCGTCGCGATGGACTATGCCGGCCCCGCGAGCACCACCGACGACGTCGACTTCTCCGCGGACGCCGGCACCTCCTGGACCTTCGCGCCCGTGGCAGGGGACCCCGCCTCGGAAGCGCGCATCACCCATGTCCGCCTCCGCCCCCGCAACGCCATGGCGGCGCAGTCGGGCTTCTCGGTCTCCATCCCCTACCGCACCCGCTGACGCCGGTCGCCGGCGCCGGCGACTGCGGACGATCGGGGCTGTCCTACATCGCCGTTTCGTGAAACGGCGGAAACCTGCACCGGGCCGGGAAGAAGCAGGCACCTATGCGATGCCGAAACACGTTCGATCGCACCACTTTTGCTGACCTTTCGCAAGGTGCGCTAACGAAAGCACACGGGCCACCCCCTGACCTTCACTGACCTTCCAGTCGGCCCGGTTGCAAATCGGTGCGGAAGCGCCGAACAGCCGGCCCATGCCCACCGACGCCCCCCCGCCCCGCCGGCGCCTGTCGCCGGAGGCCGCCCGCGATCTGGCGCTCGACGCCGCCCGCGCGCTGCTGCTGGCGGACGGGCCGCAGGCGGTGACGCTCAAGGCGGTGGCCGCGCGGGTCGGGCGCACCCACGCCAACCTCCTCCACCATTTCGGCTCGGCCGGCGGGCTCCAGACGGCGCTGGCCGCGCGCATGGCGGCGGGCATCGTCGCCGAGATCAGAACCGCGGTGCTCGCGGCACGGCGTGGCGAGCAGGACCCGGCGGAGATCGTCCGCCTCACCTTTGACGCGTTCGACCGCGGCGGCGCCGGCGCGCTTGCCAGCTGGGCGATCCTGACCGGCAACCACGACGCGCTCGATCCCGTCCTGTCGGCGATCCACGCGCTGGTCGACGAGCTGGCGGGCGAGGAAGGGCTGTCCACCCGCCCCGTCGCGGAGGAAACGCTTCAGCTCGTCCTGTCCGCGCTCGGCGACGCGCTGCTCGGCGCGCCCATGGCCCGCGCGCTGGGCCTGCCCCGCGACACCGCCCGCCGCCTGGCCGCCGAAGGGCTCGGGCCGCGGGATCGCCTCGCTTTCATGCCGCCGAAGCGCTAGGCGCTGGCCCATGCATTTTCTCGACCAGGCCAAGATCTTCGTCCGCTCCGGCTCGGGCGGCCCCGGCGCCGTCAGCTTCCGGCGCGAGAAGTTCATCGAATATGGCGGCCCCGACGGCGGCAACGGCGGCAAGGGTGGCGACATCGTGTTCGAAGCGGTGGCCGGGCTCAACACCCTGATCGACTTCCGCTACACCCAGCATTTCCGCGCGCCCCGCGGCCAGGGCGGCTCCGGTTCCAACCGCACCGGGGCCGGCGGCGACGACCTGCTGATCCGCGTCCCGCTCGGCACCCAGATCCTCTCGGAGGACCGGGAGGAGGTCCTTGCCGACTTCACCCGCATCGGCCAGCGCGAGGTGTTCCTGCGCGGCGGCGACGGCGGGCGCGGCAACGCGAGCTACAAGACGTCTACCAACCGCGCGCCCCGCCAGCACGGCACCGGCTGGCCCTCGGACGAGGCGTGGGTGTGGCTCCGGCTCAAGCTGCTCGCCGACGCCGGCCTCGTCGGGCTGCCCAATGCGGGCAAGTCGACCTTCATCAACGCCGTCACCAACGCGCAGGCCAAGGTCGGCGAATATGCCTTCACCACCACCCGCCCCCAGCTCGGCGTCGTGCGCCATCACCAGCGCGAGTTCGTCGTCGCCGACATCCCCGGGCTGATCGAGGGCGCGGCCGAAGGCGCCGGGATTGGCGACCGCTTCCTCGGCCATATCGAACGCTGCCGCGTCCTCCTCCACCTCGTCGACGCCAACAACGACGACGTGGGCCAGGCCTACCGGATCGTCCGCGACGAGCTCGACGCCTATGGCGCCGGCCTCGCCGACAAGCCGCAGGTCGTCGCGCTCAACAAGATCGACACGCTCGACGACGAACTCGTCGCCGCGCTGTCCGCCGAGCTCGAGGAAGCGAGCGGCGGCCCCGTCATTCCGCTTTCGGGCGTTGCGGGAACCGGCGTCGACTGGACGCTCGACCGGCTGCTGGACGCGATCGGCCCCGCCGCCGACGCCCCCGTCGCCGACGACGGCGAGGAGGACGCGGTCGAATGGTCGCCGGTGTGACCGCTCAGGCGGCGCGGGCGAGCGGCCCCGCCTGCGGCGCCGCCACCGCCGGCTGCACCAGCGGCGTGACGCTTGCCGACCGCTTGGGCTCGCGGATCGCGACGCGGGCGATCAGCACGACCAGCGCCAGCGCCGCATAGAGCACGATCACCGCCTGCCAGTTCCAGATCAGCCCCACCGACAGGGCGATGCGCAGCCACAGCGGATCGAACCCGATATCCTCGCCCAGCGCGGCACACACGCCGAACAGGTTGCGCCACTCGGCGGCTCGTTGGGACTGGTCGATCATGGCACGGCTCCTCCAAAGGCTGACGCCCTCTGGTTCAGCAACTGCCGTGCCAACCGCCGCAAGCTCCTGAGAACACGCCGGCGCCCGGATTCCGGCACGACAGGGATGGCGGATCGCACCAGCATCTGGCGCGCGTCGCCAGCCCTGCACGCCATCTGGCGCGCGGCCGGCGATCCGCTAAAGCCGGACCATGATCTTCCCGCCGCCCGCCTGCTCACGCCTCGTGGTCAAGGTCGGCTCGGCGCTGCTGGTCGATCCGGACGGCGCGATCCGGGCCGGGTGGCTCGCCGGGCTGGTTGCCGATCTCGCCGACCGGGTCCGCGCCGGCCAGCAGGTCGCGGTCGTCTCGTCCGGCGCGATCGCGCTCGGCGCCCGCCGGCTGGGGCTTACCAAGGGCGGCCGGGCGAGCCTCGAGGATGCCCAGGCCGCCGCCGCCACCGGCCAGATCGCACTCGCCGGCGCCTGGGCGGACCTGCTTGCGGCGCAGGGCCTCAACGCGGCCCAGATGCTCGTCACGCTCGGCGACCTCGAGGATCGCCGCCGCTACCTCAACGCGTCGGCCACGCTCGGCCGCCTGCTCGCGCTGGGGGTGGTGCCGGTTATCAACGAGAATGACAGCGTCGCCACCGCCGAGATCCGCTTCGGCGACAACGACCGCCTCGCCGCCCGCGTCGCACAGGCGGCGGGCGCAGCCGCGGTGGTGCTGCTGTCAGATGTCGACGGACTCTACGATGCCGATCCGCACGTTGACCCCGGTGCCCGCCATATCCCCCGGGTCGAGGTGATCGACGCGATCGCCGGGATGGCCGGTGCCGGCTCGGCGTCCGGCATGGGATCGGGCGGCATGGCGTCCAAGGTCGCCGCCGCCCGCATCGCCACCGCCGCCGGCGCGCACCTCGCGATCCTGAGCGGCCGGGTCGACCGCCCGCTCTCGGGCGCACACCGCCACACCCTGTTCGTCGCCGAACGCACCGCGCCCGCGCGCAAGGCGTGGCTGGCGGGCGGGCTCACCGCGCGCGGCTGCATCCATGTCGATGCCGGCGCCGCCCGCGCGCTGGCGGGGGGTGGTAGCCTGCTCGCCGCCGGCGTCACGGGAGTCGAGGGCGATTTCGCGCGCGGTGACCTGGTCACGGTGCAGGGCCCCGATCGCACGATCGCGCGCGGGCTGGCCGAGTACGACGCCGCCGACGCCGCCCGCCTGATCGGCCGCCGCACCGACGAGCACGCCGCCATCCTGGGCCACGCCCCCCGCGCCGCGCTGGTCCACCGCAACCACCTGGCACTGCTGTGATCGTCGCGCTGACCGGCGCCACCGGGTTCGTCGGCCGGGCGACGCTGGCCCGCCTGCTCGCTGCCGGGCACGGGGTCCGCGCCCTCACCCGCCGGCCGCAACCCCCACGCGACGGCGTCACCTGGATCGAGGGCGACCTCGCCCGCCCCGGCGCGCTGGCGGCGGGGGCCGATGCGCTGATCCACGTCGCCGGCGTCGTCAACGCCCCCGATCCCGCCGGCTTCGTCGCGGGCAACGTGACGGGCACCGCCGCCGTCCTCGCCGCCGCGCGAGCCGCCGGCGTCCCCCGCTTCGTCCACGTGTCCTCCCTGTCGGCGCGCGAGCCGCAACTGTCGCTGTACGGCGCCTCCAAGCACGATGCCGAGCGGCTGGTCGAGGACAGCGGCCTCGACTGGACGATCGTCCGCCCCGCCGCGGTGTACGGCCCCGGCGACCTCGAGATGCGCGACCTGTTCCGCGCCGCCGCCTGGGGCCTCGCGCTGCTCCCCCCCGGCGGCACGATGTCGGCGGTCCATGTCGACGACCTCGCGCGCCTGCTCGTGATCCTTGCCGGGCGGTCCGCGCCATCGGTGCTGTACGAGGTCGACGACGGCGACGCCTGGACCCACGCCGCCTTTGCCCGCGCGATCGGGGCCGCGGTCGGCCGCCGCCGGGTACTGTCGATCCACCTGCCCCCTGCCGCGCTCCGCCTCGCCGCCCGCCTCGACCGTCGCCTGCGCGGATCGGGCGCGAAGCTCACCCCCGATCGGGTCGGCTACATCCTCCACCCCGACTGGGTCGCCGACCCCGCCGCCTGCGTGCCCGCCGACCTGTGGCAGCCGTCGATCCCCACCCGCGACGGCCTGGCCGACACCGCCCGGTGGTATCGGGCGAACGGGCTGCTATAGCCGCCGCACCGCCGCCGCATTTCGGCGCGAAGGATGTGCCATGACAGAACGCAGCCAGATCCTCGACACCGTCACCGCCCAGATCGAACCCTTCAATGCCAAGGGCGTCGCGCTGGCCGAGACGACCAGCTTCCAGGGCGACCTCGAATGGGACAGCCTGACGGTGATGGACTTCGTTGCCGCGATCGAGGACGAGTTCGACATCGTCATTACCATGAACATGCAGGCCGAAATCGAGACGGTCGGCCAGCTCGTTGATGCGGTGGCGAAGCTGAAGGCCGACCAGTGACCGAAACCGGCCTCCAGTCCGAGACGCTCGACTTCGATCCGCCGCCCGTGCCCGCGGAACACGACCTGATGTCCAAGTTCGACCGGTTGATCGGCGAACGCCGTGCCCTGATTGACAGCGGCGTCACCGATCCGTTCGGCATCGTCATGGACGAGGTGCGCTCCCCGACCGAGGCGGTCATCAAGGGCCGCGAGACGATCCTGCTCGGTACCTACAACTACATGGGGATGACGTTCGACCCCGACGTGATCGCCGCCGGCCACGCCGCGCTCGACGCCTTCGGTTCGGGCACCAACGGCAGCCGCATGCTCAACGGCACCTTTCACGACCACATGGAGGTCGAACAGGCGCTGCGCGACTTCTATGGCGTCGCGGGCGCGATCGTCTTCTCGACCGGCTACATGGCCAATCTCGGCATGATCTCGACGCTGGTCGGCAAGGGCGAGTACGTCGTCCTCGACGCCGACAGCCATGCGTCGATCTACGACGGTTGCAAGCAGGGCGTCGCCGAGGTGGTCCGCTTCCGCCACAATTCGGTCGAGGACCTCGACCGCCGCCTAGGCCGCCTCCCGCCCGAGGCGGGCAAGCTGGTGGTGCTCGAAGGCGTCTATTCGATGCTCGGCGACATCGCACCGCTGGCGCAAATGGTCGCGGTGGCTAAGAAACACGGCTGCATGGTGCTGTCGGACGAGGCGCATTCGATGGGCTTCTTCGGCCCCAACGGCCGCGGCGTCTACGAGGCACAGGGGCTCGAGGAGCAGGTCGATTTCGTCGTCGGCACCTTTTCCAAGTCGGTCGGCACCGTGGGCGGCTTCTGCATCTCGAACCATCCCAAGTTCGAGGCGATCCGCCTCGCCTGCCGCGCGTACATCTTCACCGCGTCGCTGCCCCCTTCGGTGGTCGCCACCGCCGCCGCCTCGATCCGCAAGCTGGCGACCGCCACCGACAAGCGCGAGCGGCTCTGGGCCAACGCCCGCAAGCTGCACGGCGGGCTGAAGGCGATGGGCTTCAGCCTCGGCACCGAACGTCCCGACAGCGCGATCGTCGCGCTCATCCTCGACGATCAGGAACAGGCGGTGACCATGTGGCAGGCGCTGCTCGAGAGCGGCGTCTACGTCAACATGGCCCGCCCGCCCGCGACGCCGGCGGGGACCTTCCTGCTGCGCTGCTCGCTCTGCGCCGAACATCGCCCCGACCAGCTCGACACGGTGCTCCAACGCTTCCGCGCCGCCGGCGAGGCGGTGGGCGCGATCGGCTGAGCCGGCTCACACCGGTTGCAAACCCCTGTTAAGTCCGGTCGCGATCGGCTAGCGTCGGACGCGTGAACGGGAACAGGGGCAGCGGCACCGGCGGGTCCGGCTGGCGGACGGGATTGTTTGTCCTCGTCGCGGCACTGTTCGCGGCGACCCTGATCGCGCTGATCGTGACGCTGAGCGGCGCCAATCGCCAGCGCGATGCCGCCTTGCGGGCCCAGGCGCACAGCTACGACGTGATGATCCTCGCGCGCACCCTGTCGGGCACGATCGCGCGGTCGGAGGCGTCGCTCGGCCGCTACGTCATCTCGGGCGACAAGCAGCTCGGCCAGCTGTATTTCGACGAATGGACCCGCGCCGGGCTCCAGATCGACCGCATGGACCGGCTGACCGGCGACAGCCGCGAACAGCAGACCCGTATCGATCGGCTGCGGACCGCATACCGCGCACGCGGCGCCGAGCTGTCGGTGACCGCGCTGTCCACCAACTACGGCAAGAACAGCCAGGCCTTTGCCCGCTTCTACCAGGCGCGCAAGGGGCCCACGCTGACCGCGATCAACCGGACGCTCGACGGGATCATCGTCCGCGAACGCCAACTGCTCGACCAGCGCAGCGAGGACGCGCTGCGGTCGGTGGCCGGTGCGACCCGCATCGCCCGCGGCCTGGCGATCTTCGGCATCCTGCTGGTCGGTGGCGCGGTGCTGCTCGGCTGGCTGACCGTGCGGGCATTGGGGGAGCGCGCGGAGGCGGAGGCGGATGCCGAGCGCGAGCGCGAGCGCGCGACCGAACTCGCCGGTGCGGTGGCCGCCGCCACCGACGAACTGCGCAGCCAGGAGGCCAAGCTCCGCCAGGTCCAGAAGATGGAGGCGGTGGGCCAGCTGACCGGCGGCATCGCGCACGACTTCAACAACATGCTGGCCGTGGTGCTGGGCGGGCTGGAACTCGCCAGGCGGCATGTCGATCGCGATCCCGCGCTGGCGCGCCGCCATATCGACAGCGCGCGCGAGGGCGCCGACCGTGCCGCCGCGCTGACCCGCCGGTTGCTCGCTTTCAGCCGTGAAGAACAGCTCAAGCCCGAACCGATCGAACCCGGTGCGCTGGTGGCGGGCATGTCAGACCTGCTCGACCGCACGCTGGGCGACGGCGTCGAACTCGCGGTCCGCGGCGATGCCGGCGACTGGCGGGTGCGGGGCGATCGCGTCCAGCTGGAAAACGCGATCCTCAACCTCGCGGTCAACGCGCGCGATGCGATGGACGGACGTGGCAACCTTACCGTCACGGTCGGTCGCGCAAGCCTTCCCGGCCCCAACTCGGTCACGGCCCGAGACTATCTGACCGTTGCGGTCGCCGACACCGGCTGCGGCATGGAGCCCGAGGTCGCCGAGCGCGTGTTCGAGCCGTTCTTCACCACCAAGGAGGCCGGGCGCGGCACCGGCCTGGGGCTCAGCCAGATCTTCGCGCTGGTCGACCAGATGGAAGGCTGGATCGGCATCGACACCGCGCCGGGCCGGGGCACCACCGTCACCCTTCACCTGCCTCGCCATCGTGGCGAGCCGATGGCGCCGCCGGTGGCGGAGGCGATCGTCCCGGTCGAGGCGTCCGGCCCGTTGCAGGTGCTGGTGGTCGAGGACGATCCCCGCGTCCTTGCCGCCACCACCGGCGCTCTGGAGGAACTGGGGCATCAGCCGATCGGCTGCAACGACCCGCTTGCCGCGCCCGCGATGCTGGAACGCCATCCGGGGGTGGGGCTTATCATCACGGACGTGCTGATGCCGCGCCGCACCGGGCCGGAGATGGTCGCCGCCCTGCCGCCGCGCTTTCGCGACCTGCCGGTGCTGTTCGTCACCGGCTTTGCGGGCGACACCGCGGCGAGCGATCTCGACGGCCGCCACGTACTGCGCAAGCCGTTCACCCTGGCCGGGCTCGAGCGTGCCGTGGCCGACGCCACCGCGCCCCGGCATCAGATCGCCGCGGAATGACGCTGCGCCTTTTGTAGCTGACGGCCAGCCCCGCCCCGCCTATACCCGGCGCTCCCGTTCACGCGGAGCCCGCGCCGCCTTCATGAAATCCATCGACCGCTACATGGCGCGGCTGATCGCGCTGCCGCTGTTCTCGACCCTGATCATCTCGGCGATGCTGCTGGTGCTTGATCGCATCCGCCGCCTGTTCGAATTCGTGACGACCGAGGGCGGGCCGGTCAGCGTGGTGTGGCGGATGCTCGCCAACCTCCTGCCCGAATATCTCGGCCTGGGCATCCCGATCGGCCTGCTGCTCGGCATCCTGCTCGCCTTTCGCCGCCTCGCCACCTCGTCGGAGCTCGACGTAATGCGCGCGGTGGGGATGAGCTACAACCGGCTGCTGCGTGTCCCCCTGTGCTACACGGTCGCGCTCGCCGCCGCCAATCTCGCCATCGTCGGCTATGTCCAGCCGATCGCCCGCTATTATTACGAAGGTCTGCGCTTCGAGCTGCGTACCGGCGCGCTCGGCGCGTCGATCAAGGTCGGCGAGTTCACCCATCTGGGCGACCGCATGACGCTGCGCATCGAACAGAGCCGCGACAAGGGGCGCGAGCTGTCGGGCATCTTCGTCCAGGCCAAGACGCCGGGCGGCGATGCGGTCAGTGTCACCGCCCGGGCCGGGCAGTTTCTCGCCACCGACGATCCCAACGTCATCATCTTTCGCCTGACCAACGGCACGCTGGTCCACAACCGCGCCAACTTCCCGACGCCGCGGGTGCTGACCTTCTCCAACCACGACCTGCCGATCAACCTGCCGCGGTTCGAAAGCTTCCGCCAGCGCGGCGGCCGCAACCTGGAGTTCACCCTGCCCGAGCTCGCCCGCCTCGGCCATGCTGCCACCACGGCCGAACAGCGCGCCTCCAGCCGCGCGGAGTTCCACTTCCGGCTGGCGGAGGTCGCCTCGATGTTCCTCCTGCCCTTTCTCGCGGTGGCGCTCGGCATCCCGCCCAAGCGATCGACCTCGGCGCTGGGCGTATTCCTGTCGATCGTCGTCATCGTCGCCTATCACAAGGTCAACGAGTACATGGCCTCGCTTGCCGAACTCGAACGCGTAAATCCGGTCCTGGCGCTATGGGGGCCGTTCCTGCTGTTCGCGGCGCTGGTCCTGTGGATGTACCACACCGTCGCCTATGTCCCCGGCGGCCAGCCGATCGCGGCGCTGGAACGCGGCTTCGCCAAGCTGATCGGCGCGGTTACCCGCCGCCTGCCCGGTCGCCGCCGTCGCGAGGTCGCGGCATGAAGGCGTTCGGCTTCTTCCCCTCGCCCACCGTCGCCAAGTACATGGCGCGGCTCTTTCTGGTCCGCACCTTTGCGATCCTGTTCGGGCTGGTGCTCGTGCTCCAGGCACTCGACCTGCTCTCGCAGTCGGGCAACATCCTGGCGGTGAAGGGCAACGGCCAGCCCCAGATCCTCCATTATATCTCCCTTCGCGCGCCCCAGATCATCTCCACTTTCCTGCCCTTTTCGGTACTGGGCGGCACCATTCTCACCCTCATCACCATGAACCAGAACAGCGAGATCATCGCCCTGAAAGCCACCGGCCTGTCCGCGCATCAGGTGCTGGCGCCCCTGATCGTCGCCAGCCTCGGCGTCGCGGTGGTTTCCTTCGCGTTCAACGACCGTATCGTCGCCCGCGCCAGCGCGACGCTCGACCAGTGGCAGCGCGCCGATT
>Ga0325401_1000104_pt1 | contig 48879 bp, 44 predicted proteins | sample PopdelMetagenome_FD_205666 | JGI IMG/M metagenome (GOLD analysis project Ga0325401, IMG submission 205666) | Populus deltoides microbial communities from Bellville, Georgia, United States - Xylem-PdKOR-R2 | ecosystem: Host-associated > Plants > Phyllosphere > Stem > Wood/Secondary xylem | place...
TCCTTTAGTTTTTCACAATACACTTTTGGTCCAAAACACGTTGGACCACCATATAAAAAATAAAACAAATAGTAGGCATAGGCACGTAGGCTTCCCTAGGCTCATGTGTTTGGTTTTTTTTTTTTTTCTGTTTTTTGTTCCAAGCATGGTAGACCACTAGGCTTGCATGTATAAGCCTTTTTTTCCTTTTTCTTAGATTGTTTTTTTTTTCAATTTGATCATTAACAATATGATTTTTATCGGTTTTCATTGATAATTTTTTTTTTCTTTCAATTTCATCATTTAATATGTTATTGACTTTTTGATTAGACAATGTAATTTCTTTCAGTTTCATATTTGTAGGTTTATCGTGATCTCATATAAATAACCCAATATTTAGTTAGTTCAAGATTTTACAAATGTCTATTTTTTTTTGTATAATTTGTTCTAAATTATATATAAAAAACTATTGAATATAATTGAGTCCATGGCCCGGGTTATAGGTTTTAGTAGTTAGCTTCTGTTGATTAATAATTGAGTTTCATAATTTATTTCAATTTGCTTTCTATGAAGTTATTGAGGTCTTAAATTAACATCCTGACATTGAGTTGGTGTTTAGTTTTATGAACAACTATTTTTTTCATCGTATGATTAAATATAAAATAGTTTAAAAAAATTAAAACCCGATAAAGTCAATGACCCAAGTTATTGGTTAGGCGAGTTAGGCTACAAAACCCGGATCAATTTGATAGGTCCTCATCTTAATATTTTAAGAGAAAATTATCCCTAACCTCCTATAGTTTGGTTGAAATTGCACTTGCCACTGAATTTTGAAAAAATATACTTAGCAACCTAAATTTTGGTGTATGTGTAACAATTTATATCTTGTACTTCGCACGTCCAAAAAAAGTCAAAAACAATTGTAAGATTATTTACAAGTTTTTTATTATTTTTCATTTAATGACTAAAGAACCCTTATTTCATTAAAATAATGAAAATTCCATAGAGTTAAAAATAATTTTTAGTGTAAAATTGCAACACTAGCATAACTGCAAGATTGCTATTTTATTTTGGATTTTTATCAAATATGTGGTGTACAGTAAGACAAATAATTAACTTGAGATTGGAGCGATTTGCAAACTAATCTAGCTAGAAAAATCAGATGGGCAGCCTACATTCGTTCACCGCTCACCAATAATTAAAAAAAGAGTTACAGATACACATTCAAGAAGGGTGCAAATGGGTAAGAAGAAATGATAGAAATTTAGAAAGGTTTTCTGATGTAAGAACATGTAGATTAAAACAGGTGAGAGTAGGAAAAAAATTTAAGCTTTTAGAGAAAATGCTAAACTAAAATGTTAGATCCTTTCTAAATTTAAGAGCTTAAAACAGGTGAGAGTAGGAAAAAAATTTAAGCTTTTAGAGAAAATAAGGTAATGTGGGTCTGGAAAAAATACTAGACCCCAGACATTTGGACTTGGCAGTCAGCCAAGTCCAATGTAACGTGGATCTGATAAAAATACCAAATTCAAAGCATTTGGACCTAGCAGACGCCAAGTCCAAGGTAACGTGAATCTGATAAACATGCTAGATCTAAGGCACTTGAACTTGATAGTCAACCAAGTGCAAGGTAATGTATGTCTAACAAACATGCCAGACCCAAGGCACTTGAACTTAGCAGTCCGCTAAGTCCAACACACTTGGACTTGGTAGACAACCAAGTTCAAGACAATGTGGGACTGACAAACATGCCAAACTCAAGGCACTTGGACTTAACAGTTAGCTAAATCCAAGGTAACGACCATCTTCCCTTGGGCATGCTCAAGGGAATGACCATCCTCCTTTGGGTCTAACCTCGAGAAGAACTCAGTTTCCATGGGCTTAACTGTTTTTGACATCTTGGACCCTAATCTCTATACACCTTTTAGGTGTATAAAAGTCCTTAAAGGACCCAACATATTCTCATTGAACATTAGTATAGATGCAAGTGATATTTATCACTCATTAAATGTTATTAGGGTAAGATTATACCTTTTTAGTGTATACAAGTCATCCAAAGACCCACCATATTCCCATCAAACATTAATACAAATGTAAGAGATATTTATCCTTCATTAAATACTATTAGAGTAATTACACTGCAGACCCTCTTCTTCACAAAAGGACAAGACTCATGAGTTATAAATACACTTTGAAACCTTCAGAACAAAGGTACACAATCTTCATTCTCTACTGCATATATATTTTTAGAGCATCTTTATTTAAAATATTATTGTACTTTTCTCTCTCTAAAAAAATACTCATTTAAGCATCGAAAAGTTTTTATCTCCACTAAAAGAAACTTTTTGTAAGTACTAGTCACAAGCCACCTTAATTACAGAAAATGAATGAAATTGTTAGGACCAATTAATTAACCGATTATTCAATCCGAAAATCTTATTCATTGGCTAGTTGAATTTCTTAGACCTAATTCTTTTTCTAGTGCAAAAAGAAATACCAGGGGTAGCTTATAAAAGTAGTGGAGTATCCAAGAAGCCTTTATGCTTTCATAATTAGTCGTTACACTGTTTTATGAACAAGAACCCATTTATTTTTCATTTTATATTTACAAGTAGTAGTGGAGTACCTATGAATCTTTCTAGGTTTTCATAATTAATCTTTATATGGCTTTATGAACGAGAACCGCCCTTTTTCTTAAAAATAAAATAAAATCAAGGTCTGGTGATCCACAGAATCTATCTAAGGCGATATATGACGTTGGTTCAAGAACAAAAAAAATGTCAATTTCTTCTTTCATTAGTTAACGTACAAGATGCATCTTAGCGTTTATCTACATTGTTATTTTTTTTAATCCTGTCTTGTTTTGTGCCGATTCTAATTACTTTGTTTAATTATGAATGTTACTTTATGATTTCAATGACAAGTCCATTGTCCACTCTTGTTTAACCCTAATATTGCAGACGCTATCACCCTAGGATCTAACCACATGTATGGTGGATATCAACCCTCTTTTTCATGAACTACACTATAAATAGCATGCCAGACCTGATATTCAATCATCCCGTGTTGATTTAGCTTCAACAAATTCATTTTCCAAGTAGCCCTTTATCCTATTTTTCCTATAGAAGATGTCTGGATCAGGTTGCAGCTGTGGATCTGACTGCAAGTGCGGCAGTGGCTGCAAGTAATTGCTATTTCTTTTCTTTAAAACCTTTTGCCTAGAAACATCGATATCCAGTCATGGAGCATATTAGTCACTTGATTTCTTATTTTATTTATTTCCTTTCTCTTCTGGAGACTATAGTCTGACATCTACCTTTCTGTTTTCGTGATTTCCTTGGCAGATGTGGCATGTACCCTGACTTAGGTATCTCAGAAAGCACCACAACTGAGACAGTCATTGCAGGTTTTGCACCAGTTCACATGTAAGTGTCGCACAGTTGAAATACTGTAACTAGCTCCAGATAAAAAGGAATTTAACTGATTTGCTACTGATGCTGCTGCTGCTGCTGCAGGTTCTATGAGAGGTCTGAGATGAACTTTGGTGCTGAGAATGGCTGCAAGTGTGGATCAAGCTGCACCTGTGATCCATGCTCTTGCAAATGAGAAAACTTGGGCATGGCTCCAACAAAGCAGTTATTGTGTGCTATAATAAAACAGGTGGTCAGTCCATGTATGTATGATGGTGTTTGCTGTAAATTAATAAAACAGCAAAGGGTTCCTCAAAATCCTCTGTAGGATTTCATTTGCTGCTGTAGCTTGATGGCCACTGATCTTTGTCTTGTGTGTGTCTCACTGCTTTGTTGGCTTCAACTTTCAAGATGATTGAATGAAAAATGCTTGATTACTTCGTGCTTTAATAGTGTGCAAACCTTTTCTTCTCCTTTTTACCTGCAAATCATTGACTTTTCATTTGCTTTGACAATGATCGGTGATTTGGCCATTCCTAATGCTATGATAACATGGTAAAATATGACGCCGTTGCAAACATTATTCTCTTGGATAAGAATTATCTATAATTTTCTCCTCTCTTATATATATATATATATATATGAGAATGCATTAATTAACATGTATTCAATATTTAAAGATTCCGTAATCAAATCAAGTACACTAATTGTATTTGTGGCCAAGTCAGTGCTTTTAAAAAGATAATTTTTATTGTTTAAATAATTTTTTATGTTTTTAATTATTTTAATGTGTTGATATTAAAATTAAAATTTAAAAAATAAAAATAAATATTATTTTAATATATTTTTAAATAAAAAACATTTTAAAAAACAATCATTACTAATTACTAAATACCAAATACTATAATTCAATGTTATACTTGATTCAACTAAAAATCTAGATGGATGAAGCTCTTAATTCAGAGTAATTTTTTTTTCCTGATAAATCTATTGATCTGGGTTTTACACCTATATAAACAAGTAGAATCCAACAAGAACTTCGCTATGAAAAGGCGCTTAATTTGCAAATCTCATGTTAGGAAACGTGCAATACAAATTTTTTGCAACATTTCTGCTCCATTTGTGGGGAAACTATGGAATACAAAGATTCTTGGTTGTGTGGCCATATTCATTAGATTACATGTCATCTGGGGTATTTTAATAGGTCACATCAAAATAAAAAAATAATTTTAAAAAATATAATTATTCAACCTAGAAAAATTTATAATTTGCATCACAAGTTTAGCAAATTGTATTATAAAATATAAGTAAATTCAATATATTAAACTATATTTTTGTATATTAAATATATTATCATCTTATCATTTTTTTAAATATATATTAAATAATTTTTTAATTTATTTGAACTCAGTTAATTATATGACAACTTCCATATTTTAATTCTTTAAGCAAAAGAAATCCATCCCACCACGAAATTCCATGCCATGCAGTAGAATAGAGACAGGGAAAGTGATTTACCTTGCACATGAGAGGAGTTAATGTGGTGGTGAATTGGGATCTTTCTCTATAATTTTGAGCTGACATAGTGCCGTCTCAAATGGTGGTCTTCCGCGATGCCCTTGAACCATACAGCCCACAGAAGCCAACGAGAGAGCAATAAGAGGTCAAATTCATTCAATGAGGTTGAACAAAGGACAAAGGAGCAAAGTGCGAGCCTCGTGCAATCCATGACAGATACAGTAAGCAGAAGCAAGATTCGTGTTCTTGACAAAAAAAGAGTAGCCAGATAAGGGAATCGAAGCAGAAGGCTGATGTATGAATAAACAGATAGCAGCATAATCAATAAAAAGAACAGTTTTATAATCTCACAATCTCAGCAAAAATTGCCAAACTAATCGAACAACAGGTGCAATGATCGATAGTCAAATCCAAACAGTGAGTTCAAGATGAGATAGGCATTGCAGATTGCCTGCCTCATTGAATATCACCATTTTTTTCCTCAAAGCTGCTGTCAGTTGAGAGAAAGCAAGATTAGTGTTCTATACTGCCACGAAGAGACGAGGATAAAGACACCAGAGCTGAAGTATGAGTAACTCAAAAACTGCCTGAGTTAAAATATTAAAATTAAATACATTTTCAAATTCACTTCCTAAAAATATCAATACACACATAACACGCTCTTGAACTTAAATTCAACAAAAAAAATCCAATAAATTCACCACAAATCAGCTATAAAGATTAATTTTTTTTAGAAATCACACCATCATACATAACATGGATATAAAATATGAACTGATTCGGGTAAAATAATACGATAAAAAATTAATATAGTCTAATCCAATAAAGAATCAAGATTGACTCGTGACTTGAAATAAAACCAACTAAAAACCTATTAAATATTTTATTTATAATCTTTTTTAAAATAATATAAAAAATTAAATTAATTCAAGACCCTAGCTTAGGATTTATAACTATGCCATTAAATATAGATTCAAGACCTTACATGTAAAAAAATCGAACCTTTGAGGTTCTCTCTCACGTCAAACTTTTTTATTCCAAGAGAATTATGCCCAAAAAATACCTTATAAATGCATCAATTTAGATAAGGAAAACTTGTCCACAGATGAATTAAAATATACATATTTTTAAAATGGATCATAAAAAAAATGTATATCAATAAAAACTGAGGTTGACCTGTAAGAAAAAAAAAAAAAAAGAACAGAAAAACAAAATAAAATCAGAAGACCCACACGTGTTTCTTTTTGGATAGATAACTAGAAATTGAGTGGTGATCGCCTCCATGGTGTCACTTTGTGCCTTCGATATTAGCAGGCAGTCACCATGGCCCCAACACAATCCCCATCCCTCTCTTGCGCTGCTACTAAACCCACCATTATCACCAAAACACATGGCCCCCCACACACTCATTACTAGCACTACTCTCTATAACTAACTCGTCTCTCATTAAACCCAATTCTAAGTTCAATTTTTTTAGCACCGAAATCATCAGCAGGACTCAAAAGACTAAAACTTTAGCTATGGCCACAGCCCCAAATGCTGCCAAGGTGACCCCAGCCGTGATTGTTGGTGTTGGAAGGGTGGGAAGGGCCTTACAAGAAATGGGTAGTGGTCAGGATTTGCTTGTGAAGAGAGGAGAACCGGTGCCGCTTGATTTTGAGGGTCCCATTTTGGTTTGTACAAGAAATGATGATCTTGATGCTGTTCTCGAAGCCACACCCAAGCCTAGATGGAGCGGTATCAATACCTGATTATATGTTACTGTTTTGTTTTTATAAAAATGGTCACAGTGCAAATTGTTTTTGCTTTTAGTTTCGTTGATTGAATTATAATATTGTATGCTCTAATTGAACCTAATGGTATTTAGGATTGTTTTGTTTGATTGAGTTGAAAGTTTAATATGTATTGTTTTTGCTTTTAGTTTTGTTGATTGAATTATAATATTGTATGCTCTCATTGAATCGAATTGTATATAGGATTGTTTTGTTTGATTGAATTGGAAGTTTAATATCTCTTATGCCTTTTGAATTGCTTAAATTTTGATGTAAAAAAAAAAAAAAAAAAGAACAGTTGAGTGACAAAATTTCAGTGTTTTCTTCATCAATGTCGTTGGATTATGCTATTATGGAATTTATTTGATCTGAAACTTTGGATTTTGTAATCTTTGCTATGCATTTTATGGCTTCTGATAAATGGCAGTGAATGATTGGGTGGATGCTGACAGTCTAGCAGATTTGGTTTTTTTCCAGAATGGGATGCTGGAGCCATGGTTTCAAAGTAAAGGTCTTGGTGATGCAGACCAAGTGCTGGCATATTTTGCTATATCAAAGCTTGGAGAACCTCCTACTGATGGAAAGACTGATACCAATCCTGAAGGACTGACTGCAGCATATGGAAAATGGGCATCTGCAGTAGCTGCTAGATTGCATGCTGGAGGGCTGTCCTGTAAGGTAAAGAAAGTTTTCTTAATCTTCATCTGATTGAAACCATTATAAGGGAATTCATTAAAATCTAAAAAACACAGGGATTGGAGGTTGACACAAAAAGGTAAGATCTTCAGGTTTAACTCTGTAATCAAAGATAAAGGCAAGGTTGGCACTTTGATGGGGTGGGTTTTCTGGGTTATTTCCTTTTTTTTTTTTCAGTGTTCAAACTTAGTCTAACGTTCCTCTTTCCTCTTTACATTCAGAATTGTGGAATTCACATTCTGATATTAGTGTGGCATATTTACATTTTTATTCATCGTTGCAATCAGGTTCTTGACAAGGAAGCTTTTCAGAAGCAAATGTTAGAGAAGCTGATCTGGATCTCAGCATTCATGCTTGTTGGAGCTCGTCATCCAGGGGCAACTGTTGGTGTCGTGGAGAAAGAATTCCGCTATGAGGTAAAGCTATCTTTGACAATGGAGTCTATTTAAAGCATCAGAGTTTGAGTTACTGCGTATCTTTCGCTAGTGTTTATAGTTTTTACTTGGATGATTTAATTTGTTTCATTCATTATTTATTTCTTTAATGCTTTGATTTCATTGCAGCTAATCCGCTGTCTACTTGATGCTATTTAGTAAATCCCATTCACTATTAGTGCTACTTCTTTATGCTTTGTGGACATTAAGATATAAATCAATTGGGTGATGTAATTGTGAAACTAGGTATTCCTTGCACATGATTTTCTGTTTTCTATGTGGTGTGCATATCTAAGCAAGTCATGCTCCAACAACTTGGCAAAGAGCTCTTTCCTTCCAGCCCTTCGCTAAGCCTCCTCTCCTTTTGCAGACCTTTACTTCACAAGATTATTATGTTAAATTCTTGAATTTGTTCGTCCACAATAAAATCTCTAAAATGAATAGATCTGATTGATACTGACATTTGTGTTTCTAGGTGTCTAGCCTTATTACAGAACTTGCTTCTGCAGCAGCTGCAGAAAAAGGAATAGTATTTGAAGAAGCTATCGAGGAAAGATTATGTGCCTATGCATGTGCTGTTGCCCACTTCCCGACAGCTGTTAAGGAGGTACAAGTTTTTGTTAACCTTAGCTTTAAGCTTTTAGCACAACTTTATCAATTTTGATGGAGTTGGTAGATTCGAACTAGTTTGATAAATATATGTTGGTTAAGAGACTTGAGCCTACTTGGACCAAATAGAAGAGGGTTAAGGGAGGATAAAGTTTACCTTATTTTGTAGCACATCTACTGCAAGAACAAAATAAAATTGCAATCTGCTTCTCACTTGAAAGTTATCTTCTTGCAGTTTAAATGGAGGAATGGCTGGTTCTATTCTCTCTCCGAGAAGGCGGTTTCTGAAGGGAAGCCTGATCCTTGCCCCCTACACACATCGTGGCTTAAAGAGTTAAAAGTAGTCTAGGATATGAAACTTTTACTTTGTCAATGGACAGGAATGCATGCTTCTCTAAAGACCACTTGTGGATGCAATTAAGTTAATGACAGTAGTGTACATGGCTGTTACTGTTAATGGTGGTTTTTTTTTTTTATAAAAAAAATGTTCAGATAACGAAATTGTTGAAATGAAGGCTGCAAATAATACGAGGGAAAAGAAACTAACTTTCGGGTCCTTACCATAGTCCTCATATCCCATCTGGCTAATAACTCAGCCTAGCCCAGGTCGAGAATTGGGCGGGTCGAATAGATAGCGAGATCAATACACTCTCTATAGCCATGATAGGCAAGCCTCTGATTTGTTCTTCTTGTTTTCTTGTTACCAATATCGATGAATAGGGGTACTGGTACCCTGTAAACCTCCTAGGAAGCATAGGGCCCATAGTTAACACAGTAGACTGCGTCCCCTTGTGTTAAACCCAAGCACGCTCCATAGGCCAAACAGAGAAGAACCATTCCTGGAACCCTATTTTTTTTTTCAGCAACGATAGCTAGGCCTCCTAGACATACAGTATGATACAAGAGCTAGACTTTTCAAGTGTTTGATTACTGTCCTTGCACCCTCTATTTTCTAATGACAAGTGTTTTATTTGGAATATTGGTGGATCTCAAAGCTGCTAGAAAGTCTTTTAATTGGATAATATTGTCTAAATGGTCTTAATTTCAATTAACAAGAAAAATCCTTCAACGTATAGGAATTCGATTTCCAAAAGATAACCATCTTCTCGAAGTTTTAAATTTCTATGATTCTGGAATTTATCTTGTTTCGACTTCGAAAACAATTGCAATCTTTCTTCTCTTCTTCTTTGCAACAGCCGAAAAAAGAAAAGAAAAAAACCAATGGTCAAAAAATGAAAATTGAAAGAGTTTTACTGTAAATCAGCTGATGGAAGTGTTTATTTTTTCTATTCAAGCTCGAATCTCTCATTTGTAAACAAAATAAAAAAAATAATCAAAACGATATGAAAATTGACTAGTAACTCTCAGAACTGTACAATTGACTAGCTAACAGTACTGAACACGAATTTTATATTCATTACTTGAAAAATTCAATTTGAACCGATCTCTGGAGACCAAGTAACTGGACGACTTTTCAACTACATGCTACTGAAAATCTACTTTCCACCAGTGTTTATTCTTTAATTATACTAGCTGGTTTGACCCGGTGAGTCACCAAGAAGGTACAAAGAAACATCTCAATTCTTGCTTTACAGGGATATATGAACTTATTTAGGAGCGATTTGGAATCAAAACTTTCAAAAAGAAAAGAAAAAAAAAAGGGGAAATGGTTTGGAAATTGGTGTTTCAATTGATGTTGATGTTTCAAGTAGCAGCAGCAGCAGCACCGATCGCAAGGTCCGGTTGTCCAGATCGTTGTGGAGACATCAGCATTCCATACCCTTTCGGAATACGAAAAGATTGCTACATGAACGAATGGTTCGCCATAGAATGCAATGCATCTGTCAACCCTGCTAGAGCTTTAATAAGTCGAATCAACATGGAGGTGCTGAATATTTCAGCTGAAAGAGCCACTGTTACTGTCAAAAGTCCAATAATATCCTCGAATTGTACTGGCAGGGCAGATGGTGTGCCTCTGGATTTCACTGGAACTCCTTTTGTCTTCTCTGAAAACGATAATGTATTCATCGCAGTAGGTTGTAATACTCAAGCTTTAATGACCGGAATCACGCCAAGTCTCATCGGTTGTGTGTCTACCTGCAGTGACGTAAGGAGTAAAAATTTCTGTCTGGCTTCACCCCCATCATTCCTTCAGGTTTTCAATCCAAAAATAGAAGCTACAGATACAGATGATAGTCAAGATAGAGAAGGATGCAAGCTGGCCTTCCTGGTGAACCAGACATGGTTCAAATCAAATGTCAGCGATCCATTCTCGTTGCAATATAGAGACTATGTTCCAGCAGAGCTTGGTTGGGCAATGAATGTGAATGCTGATGATCCCGTGTATTGCAGAGGATATTACAATCGCTCTTTTGGATCCGAATGTGCGTGTCAGTGGGGCTATGAGGGCATCCCTGACCTTGGATGCATAGGTAAATACTTTTTTCCTCCAAAAATATGAGTGATGACAGCATTTTGTTTGTTGAGAAAATGATGATTTTGCTATGGGAATGGTGGCTTGTTATTTTGTTAGTGATTTCTGTCCTAACATTGGATAATCATCTTATTCGTTTTGGATTTTTGCTCTTATTATTTTATTAGATGTGGATGAATGTAAAGAATCGAAGCATTCGTGCCGAGGGTTACTTAAATGTGTAAATACACGGGGGTATTTCAATTGCGAGATCAATAAACTTTATATAGCCTTGATAGGTAAGTCTAAGATTTCTTCTCTTCTTCTTCTACTTTCTTGCTGTCGTTGTTCTTTGTTGTTTTCCTTACTAAGATGGTAAATAGGGGTATGGCACCCTGTACACCCCCTAGGAAACATTGGACTCAGTAAATTTTGTTGTTGTTGTTTTAATGGAACCTCCTTTGTATTAAAACAGAGAAGAAGCTCTTGGATTACACTAAAATGTTAAGCACTTGTCATCAATTAGAGTGAGCCAAAAGATTAAATGTATAAAATACTAGCTACTAAATCTAGCTAGTTGCCATTCAGTAGTCACATATATATATATATATCCTGATGATTGCACATGTCAACAAATTAACTTTTTCTTCGTTGTTGTAAATAATGCAGTTATAGGCGCAGTTGTCTTAGCATTGTCATTGCTGATGGGCATTTGGTGGTTATATAAACTTGTAAAGAAATGGAAAAAGATTGAACTCAAAAAGAAATTCTTCAAACGAAATGGTGGGCTATTGTTACAGCAGGAATTACGTGCTGCTGAAGGTTGGGTTCAAAAAACAAAAATATACAGTTCAAAGGAGTTGGAAGTAGCCACTGATCGTTTTAATGTGAATAGAATACTCGGTCAAGGTGGTCAAGGCACAGTTTATAAAGGGATGTTAGCAGATGGAAGGATTGTTGCTGTTAAGAAGTCCGTGGTCGTTGATGAAGGAAAGCTTGAAGAATTTATCAATGAGGTCGTTGTTCTTTCACAAATTAACCATAGGAATGTGGTTAAGTTGCTCGGTTGTTGCTTGGAGACTGAAGTTCCGTTGCTAGTCTATGAGTTCATTCCCAATGGAAATCTTTACAAGTATATCCATGATCAAAACGAAGATTTCTTGTTATCTTGGAAGATGCGATTACGGATTGCCATTGAAGTTGCTGGAGCTCTTTCCTATCTACACTCGGCGACATCCATTCCGATTTATCACCGTGACATCAAGTCTACAAACATACTCCTAGATGGGAAATACAAAGCAAAAGTATCTGATTTTGGATCTTCAAGATCAATATCCATCGATCAAACTCACTTGACCACACTCGTGCAAGGTACCTTTGGCTACTTAGATCCCGAGTACTTCCAGTCTAGTCAATTTACAGAAAAGAGTGATGTTTATAGCTTTGGAGTGGTTCTGGTTGAGCTCATAAGTGGACAAAAACCGATATTTTCTGTAAGTGAGACAGAAACTAGAAGTTTAGCCACGCATTTTATCATGCTGATGGAAGACAATAGACTGACTGATATTCTTGATGCTAGAGTTAAGGAGGGCTGTCAGAATGAAGAAGTTATCTCTGTTGCTAATCTTGCGAAAAGATGCTTGAATTTGAATGGGAAAAATCGACCTACAATGCGAGAAGTCACATCAGAGTTGGAGAGGATAATTGGATTGTCTCAAAAAGAGCTAAATATTCAGGAGAACTGTAAAATATCAAAAAACACCATGGATGATGCAAGGAATGACTGGGATGCAGTTTCGACATCAATCACTGGTGATTTTGACAGTGGCAGGACTCCATCATCTCATGGTGAACCACTAATAAATATTAAAACATGGTGATTTAGATGATTGGGTTTTTCCCGCTGTTACTGTATAATAAAAATAAAGATTGCTGAATCGCTGTAAAACACACGTGTGTCTCTGTTTTTCATGGGAGAATAGCATAAATAATATATTCATGGTTGAGCATAAATAATATATTCTGTTTTTCAAACACTATCTTAGCAACATATTAATAAATTAAATTTCTTTTCATTTCATTTTTTATTTTTTTTAAATTTCAGAACTATAACAAAGTACTAAGCTAGAGAGAACAAATTAAACAGATACGAAGTTATCTTTGTTGCTGATATTGGAAAAAGATGCTTGCATTTGAATGGGAAAAGTCAACCTTGAATGAGATAAGTCACAGAGAATTGGAGAGGATAATTGGACTGTCTCAAAAAGAGCCAAATATTCAACAAAACTGTAAAATATATATAAAGAAAAAAAAAACGTCATGAATGATGCAAGCAATGACTGGGATACATCATCTCATGGTGAACCACTGATAAATATTAAAAACATGGTGATTTAAGAAGACTTGTCAATGGGATTAGATGATTGCATTTTTCCTTTGTTATTGTATAATAAAAATAAAATTTGCTGAATCGCATAAGTTTGGAAATTTCGGTTAAGTTTCTCCATGATAATAAGAGTATGTTCATTGTAAGTAGTACTTATCTGCTATTTCTAGATATTCCACATTATAGTAAGATCTTGGCATGCACTCTAGAGAAACGACTTTTCTTCCCCTGTTTTATTCATAGCATCGTCGTCTACACGCTATTCTCTTTAGTTTTAGACGACTAATCGTCTTCGAATTGGTTAGACGAAAGTCACCATCACTCAATTTGAGAATCTTAATTTATAGTCTTGTGGAATTTATACATTATTAATCGAAGCTTGGAAGTTGGGAAGAAACATCCCAACTCCAAATCTTACGAATACTCGAATTTAAAATATGCGGTGCTAATAATTTGACTAGTTCTAGTGCAGAAGGTAAAGAAAATAGTTACTGTTCTGGTAACAATTGCTGCCAGACCACAATTCCCTCGAGTCTCCAGGTGTTCAACGCGAGTTTGGGGACCCCAGAGCACCCTATTAATGATCAAGGCAGAAATCAATGCAAGGCAGCTTTTATAGTAGAGGAAGAATGGTTCCGGAACAATATATCAAGTCTCGAGATGGTGAAAGATATGCAATATGTTCCAGTAATCCTGGATTGGGATATGTATTATGGTACTGACATCCCTGAAGATGTAAAGAATTCTGATGCAAAGTCTTGCAGCCGGGGTTCGACAACGTGGGGTTTGAGTACAGTAACATATTCCAATTCAACTACTTGTTGGTGCTTCTCGGGCTATGATGGCAATCCGTATCTTCCTGATGGATGCACTGGTATGATTCGAACACGCTTAATGTGATTTAATCTTCTTTTTTTAAAAGAAAAAATAATGGAGTACTGAAGCTTTAGAATAGAGTTGAAGCATAAATTCACCATGCAATATCATTCTACTTTTGAATGGCTCCAATCACAAGGCAATCACATGAATATACTCACTCATTGGATTTCCTTAATCAGATACCGATCAGTGCAAAATTCCCGGGGTAAATTGGTGTTCGGGGATGACAAAATGTGTGAATGTGCCGGGGTGGTACAAGTGCGAGTCGGACAAAGCTAAGATCACTTTCTTGAGTAAGTTCCTGTCTCTTAATTCTTTTTTCCTTCGTAATTTATAGGAACCTGAAACATTGGTTTAGAGGATAAATTGTGTTTGGGAGACAGTAGAAATTATATATTTTCCATGACTGCCTTTTTTACCTCCCCAAAATGGATAGATTGAGGCAATGACGATATAGTACTTTCTTAATTATTAATTTACATCTTTACCCTTCTCTAAGTACCCTTGGTTCTCCTGTAAATCATAGCATACGATATAATTCTGTTCCTTTTAATTTCACCTTCTTTTTCTTAATTATTAATTACATTTTTTTTTCCCTTGCGAGCAATGGCAGTTCTAGGTGCGGCCACTGGATTGTTGCTGCTGCTTGTTGGTATTTGGCGGTTATATAAACTTGTAAAAAAAAAAAAGAACATTGAACTGAAGAAGAAGTTCTTCAAACGAAATGGTGGTTTATTGCTGCAGCAACAATTATCATCAAGTGATGGAAGCATTCAGAAAACAAAAATATTTACTTCCAAGGAGTTGGAAAAGGCAACCGATCGTTTTAATGATAATAGAATACTTGGTCAAGGTGGCCAAGGAACTGTTTATAAAGGAATGCTAGCAGATGGAATGATCGTTGCCGTTAAAAAATCCAAAATGGTGGATGAAGAAAAGTTTGAAGAATTTATCAATGAGGTCGTCATCCTTTCACAAGTCAATCATAGAAATGTGGTCAAGTTGCTAGGTTGTTGTTTAGAGACGGAGGTTCCTCTGCTAGTCTGTGAATTCATTCCCAATGGAAATCTCTTTGAGTATATTCATGACCAGAAGGAGGAGTTCGAGTTTTCATGGGAAATGCGACTAAGGATTGCTACTGAAGTTGCTAGGGCACTTCCTTATCTTCATTCCGCAGCATCCATTCCGGTTTATCACCGTGATATCAAGTCTACAAATATAATGTTAGATGAGAAGTTCAGAGCAAAAGTATCAGATTTCGGAACTTCAAGATCGATCGCCATTGATCAAACTCATCTAACCACTCATGTTCAAGGCACTTTTGGATACTTGGACCCAGAGTACTTCCAGTCTAGCCAGTTTACCGGAAAAAGTGACGTCTACAGTTTTGGTGTTGTTCTTGCAGAGCTCTTGAGTGGGCAAAAACCAATTTCTTATGAAAGGCCGGAAGAAAGGAGAAGCTTAGCCACTCATTTTATTCTTTTGATGGAAGAGAACAAGATATTTGATATTCTTGATGAACGACTTATGGGGCAGGACCGTGAAGAAGAAGTTATTGCAGTCGCTAATCTTGCAAGAAGATGCTTGAACTTGAATGGAAGGAAACGACCAACAATGAGAGAAGTCGCGATAGAGTTGGAGCAGATTCGGCTGTCAAAAGGAGCTCTTCATGCACAACAAAGTATTAAAGAACTTGAAAACATCAGGGATGAAGTTCCCAACGTATGGGAAATTGCTGGACCTACTACTTCAGTAACAATTGGCGATTTTAGAAATGGCACGGCTCCATCTTTGGATGTCCAGCCACTGATTTCTCACGAAACATGGTGATGAAGGACATCCACGACATTTATGTTCATTTGATTTGCATGAGTTTTAGACAATTTTATAATTTTCTCGTTGTATTTCCCTTCATCAGACGTTCCTCAACTAATCGAACAACATATATGTATAATTAGTATTTTGTGCCTTGTGGTGGTTCTATTAATTTATGATCTCTCCGTGTGATTTGATCACTCCTTTGATTTTCTCTATATCACCCTAGTACTTCCAACAAAAGTTACTCTAAATCCGAAAGTTGAAAGATGATATTTTAGTTTCAGTCATAGTTTTCAAATTTGGTCTAATTTGGCTCAGATTTTAATTTAAACAAAAAAGATATTAATCTTGTCAAATTTAATCTAACTCAGCAAGATCAACACCAAGTATTTTTTTTTAAAAAAACAAAGAATAAAATAATATCTTGATCCAATAATACAATAATCTGTACCTTTTTTAAATTAGACCTCAAATAATCAGGTTAAAGAGCACTTGATCATTCCTTTAGTCCCCTAACTTTTCAGATTATAAGCTTTTAGTCCCTAACAATTTATGAAATTCAATTGTGATCCTAAACTTCGTTTTTCATATTTTTTATCCCTGATTTGAGAGAGTGACCATATTCCCGTGGTAGATAGAGAAAGTTTCGATTCAGACTGATTCTGACCACAAAAATAGGTGATTTTGATTTTAATAGGTTTCTTTTGATTAGTAAAGTTTAGAAAAAGTGTTGTTTTTCCCTTAAACTTGTTTGAAATGGTGGATGTGAACCCGAAAAGAATCTTGGTTTCGGCTTGATTTTGGGTTTTAGATATAATTTTTGGGTTGTTAGAGGCTATAGATATGTTTTACAAGGTGTTTAGGGTTTTTATGGTTTTTTCGAGTTGAAATATGATTAAAAATAGGTTTTTCTTGGTTTGAAATTGACCAACCTGATTTTCCAGCGACCTCTAGTCCCTAGAATCTGGGTAGTAGAGGCAACGTGTTGTCTACCTTAACGAGGCAGGCGACGCATTGCCTTTATTTTTTTCAAATCATTAAGGGGCTGACGACCTGTTGTTCGCCCCTTAAATTTTTTTTTAAAAAAGGCCCAAGTGCGTGGGCCTGTCCAGGCCCGCATGCCTGGGCTTTACACTTATGCAATTTAAAGTTCTTCTGGTGAATGCAATTACAATAAATATCATGTTCAATGTAAATAAAGTCCAACATATTTATAAGATTAGCTTTAGCTAATGGCATTCGTTATAGGATTGCCGGGAGATGAATTACAAGATTAGCTACGGCTAATGGCATCCGTAATAGGATTGCTGAGAAATGAATTACAAGAGTAGCTTGGGCTAATGATGTCCGCGTTGGGATGCCTGGGAATGATTGGTAAGCCTCCATTTGTAAAGGGTATCAGTGTTAGAATGACCTGAGAAATTGATAAATATAATTGCCTAAAAATATCCAGGTTGGACTTTGCAAAGTCACCTGGTGCATGCAAGTAAATAAGAGTATTCAAATTAATGATATGCAAATGAGTGTAATTGGGTTTAGATAATTTACAAACAAAATACAACTTGATTGTTAGAATTCCTATGGATCCGATAGAAAATTTATGCTTCATTCGTGTACTTTACATAAGCATATATATATATATATACATATATATTTCTTTTATCAACATAATGGTATGTTCATTTATGTAACAGGTCCATCCAATATCCAGGGAAATCATTAGTTTAGGACTCCACTTTGTTAAGCCTATGTAAATATTTAACTTAAGCATAATGGAATTAACACGTTTATGCAGTATGCTTTCGTGTAAACCTTGATGTGATTATAAAAGTCTAGCTTAGCATGTAAGTACATTAGTTATCTTGTAATTAACCCTTTTGAAATGTTCAAGAACACTTATTATGGTTTAAATGCTCTCTTTGTATACGAGTATCCCTTTTTATTTTAAATTGTATAACATGATATGTGGGCTATGTTAATATTGAATTTATTTTTAGGATATATATATATATATATATATATATATATATATATATATATGTTTTGTGGACTGTGTGAGGTGTTGAATATTGATGATTGAAATAAGGTTCGGAATTATGGGACCATGTGATGATGGATTGATTGAGAATATTAATAGTAGTCGATAATTTGGGATGTCCTAAATACAAACGAAACTTTGCCAAAATTTTGGTAAATTTCAAAAACAAAAAAAATTACCCTCAAATTAAGAGTATATGTTGGGATTATTTAGCGTTGTTCAAATCATATAGTTGGGTCTGTTATAGTTGGTATCAGAGCCCTGGTATGGATTCTGGGAAGAATTCAAAAGAGGTTGTTGATGTTCATTAATTTATTGCAGGATGGTACGTACCCGCCAAGAGATTAGAACAGATCTATCCTCTGCAGGGAGGGGGAATAGAGATATAGACTTTTTCGAGGGGCAGGAAGAGAGCCCTTTGGAAGATACTGCTTCACATGCACCATTAGTATCGACTCAAGCAGGGCATGAAGAATCGACGGGGCCTCAAGTTAGACAGGCACCAAGGCAAACTGGGGATGTCTGGCCAACCGTGTCAGCCCTACGGGAACGAGTAGAGGAGCCTTATTATACTACACCTGCAAGGCCATCTGTTTCTCATGTTGATCCAATGCTCCTGACCCAGCTAGTCAAAGCAGTAATGGAAAGTATGGCTAATGTTGCCACTCTTATGCCAGCATCCCCACTTGCACCTATCATACAAACCATTTCAGAAGCAGCTACAACTACTAATGATGTGGTACATCTAGTTCATTTGGTGAAAAGTATGAGAGAAATGGGTTGTGAACCCTACTCAGGTGAACAAGATGCTGAAGTGGCGAAAAGGTGGATTAGAAAGGTGGAGAAAACAATGATTCAAATTAAGATATCACATGATTTGCGGGTAGATTGTGCTACACAATTACTATCAGACGATGCTATGACTTAGTGGGAGACAATTCAGTTGAGAAGGGCTACAGAAACCCTATCATGGTGTTGCTACCCAATTTTTGACCCATGTTTTTGATAAATTTTCAGAAAAAATCAAAAATAGCAAAAAAACAATGAAACCCTAAAAAATTGCATTTTGATATATTTGCATCATTTTTAGCATTTTCAACGTCATCTTAGAAGAATTTAAATTTTCAAAGGTATTTTAAACACGTTCAACTTTAAACACTTTAATTTTACAATCAATGATTTTTCTTGTTGAGTCGACGTTTACTTTGCTCGCTTTTAAAAATACAAAAAAAAAAGAAAAAATCAAAATTGATACAAAAAAAAATTGAGGGACCAATGTGATTATGGTCAAGCCACACTTTTCCTATAAATACCATGCTACAATGAAAAAAAGAGGGCGGAGAAAATTTTTGGGGGGAGCGGCAAAAAATGAGGGGAAACAAAAGAAAAAAAACCTAAAAACCTTACCTTCTCTGGCCAAAACATAGACGAGAGTCGCCGCTATTAACCTTCAGCGACACACTGTCCCATTCCCCTCTCTCGGCTTTCTTCCCTGCACCCGTAGGAGCCTCCCCTCTCTGCTGTTGGAGTCTTCTCCCCATTTCCCTACACACAAGCCTCCCTTTCCCACTCTAGCCTTCACCCAAATCTCCCCACACACGTCTGGACACGCCATACCTCCACCGTGAATAGCCACCTCCAGCGTTCCCTCTCTTCTTCAACCAGCCTCTAGCGGCAGCAACAACATAGTAGCGCCGTGCCCACAGACCCACTGCCTCCTCGCCCTTTCCACCCGAACCAGACTCTTCTATGTTTCCCTGGTCGCTCACCACCATCAACCAGCCAGCAACAACATCCCTTCTCCAGCGTCTCATTACAGAGACGATGAGGGAATGAGAAAGGAGGCCGAAGGAAGGTAAAGGAAGAGTAGAAAACCGATACTTGGAAGGAGCGCAGATCTCCCAATCATGGTAGTGGTGGACGACATCGTCGATGTAGAAATGAAGTGGGAGGAGGAAGGTTGTCGATCCAGCCATCCATACGTCTGGTCTGTTGGCGGCGCATGCAACAAAACTCAACTCCAGATTCGGCAGATTTGAAAAAAGAAAGAAAGGAGAAAAGCAGATCTGAAAACAAAGAAAGAACAACTAAAATCAACTGGCTGTTGTGATTTGATTTTTCTTTGCAAGTCACCACCAGTGGAAAAGGGAGAGGAGGAGAAAACGTCCAAGGTCCGCTCCTTTCTGGGCATTGCCAGCGGCGGCGCTTAAACCCACGCACCGCCAGTGACGGCTGCACGTGGAGAGGACGCGTCGCCACGATTTTGGCAGATCCCAGAAGGCTTTCCGACAGTTTCTGGATTTTTTGAGTTTATTTTGTAATTTTTAAATTGTATTTGATTTTTTTGAATTTTTGTTATTTGTTTTTACATGTAAAAGATGGAGTACGAGAAAATCATAATAAAAAGAGATGTGTGTGTTTTTGTTTTTTTATTTATATTATTAAATTATAAAAATAAAAAAAGATAAAAAGAATTAAGTGTTTAATTTGAATATGGTTAAATATCTTAAGGACAAATAAAATCATGTTGTATTTTCCATGAAAATGTAAGAACATGTTTCTACATATATTCTGAGATTTAATAACTGATTTATTAAAGTCTTAGAATTTGACTAATATTTCAAAATTTCAAATCACATCAAACCACAAAGCAGCTTACCTCAGGTAGGGTGCGTTAGGGGTGCTAATACCTTCCCTAGCCACAACCAGTCCCTTACCCTTGAATCTTTGATAAAGACCAGTACATTTGGGTTTCCTAGTAAGCTTCAATCAAATACTAGGTGGCGACTCCCAAAGAACCAATCAAGCAGGACAACAAAAATAGCCATCACATGCCGTGCGGGGATGTGCGACACGTGGGATGATTTCAAAATAGAATTTGAGAATCAACATTACTCCAAATATCATCGAAAGATGAACAAACATGAATTCCTAGCCTTAAGACAGCAGGGAATGTCAGTACTCGAGTACGAGAGAGGATTTCATGACCTCACTATTCACACCACATTATGTCTCATCAGAACAACACATGATAGAAAAGTTAAGGGATGACTTCAAACAAGAATTGAAGCAGGGGTTGATTGCTTTACAAATCAAGATAGTAAGGGAACTGATTGAAGCGGCACAGGCCTTGGAGGCTTGTATGGAAGAAGGCCAATAGAGTCACGGGGGTGAAGGAAAACAAAAGGATATGGAATTTTTAGGCAGGCCACTACTTCCAAAGACAGGTAGAGGCGAACAGTTTCTTCAATTCAAAAAGAAAAGGGGGACATCAACTAGCTCTCAATAGGATATCGGTGGGAAGTCAGGAAGTGGTCAGACCCGCTCTAGGGCTATAGCTGCGAGGGGGCCTAATGATCAGAAGGAAATTGTCTACCCTTGATGTGCTTAATGTGAACAAAGACACCTCGGGAGTTGTTTGGTTTCTCCTGGACGATGCTATATATGCCGAGGAGATGGTCATAGGTGGAGAGCCTGCTAGTACTTGGGAAGAGGATGCCATCACTATGGTGAGAAGGGTCACTTTAAAAGGGAATGCCCCCATTTAAACACTGAACAACCTCAGAGATGTAGGCAACAAAGTCAGAGTCATCAGCAGTCCATCACAATAAACAGATCGGGAAGGTCGACTCAGTCAGGAGTTAACTCAAATAAGGGACGACGCAGAGTGTAAAATGAAAGGGATCAAGGAAGGGTTTTCCATATGACCCAGGAGGATGTCAGAGCAACATCAGATATGGTGGCAGGTATGCTGCAAATGAATGACTATCAAATGTATGTTTTGTTTGATTCTGGTGCCACTCACTCCTTTATAGCAGATAAAAATGTGACTAAATTGAGTAAGGAAACATAAAGGGTAGAAAAAGGATTTATTATTGGGACACCTTTGGGTGAAACTATGGAAACAAATGTTGTATTCGAAGGGGTGGGAATTAACATTAATGGGTGTGAACTAGAAGCAAATTTAATACCCTAGAATTAAGTGATTTTGATATAATTCTAGGTATGAATTGGTTGGGCAAAAATAAGGCTCGTCTAGACTGCTTTACAAAAACAGTAACCTTCCAAGGGGCTAAGGGTGAAACAATGGTCTTTAAGGGGGAGGGAAATTCCAACCATACCTTGATAAGTTTGTTGTTGTATTTATCGATGATATCTTGGTTTACTCCAAATCTTATGAGGAGCATGAACAACACCTGAGACAGACACTAAAGACTCTGAGAAGCCGCTAGTTGTATGCCAAGTTGGATAAATGTGACTTCTGGTTAAAAGAAGTTACCTTTTTAGGGCATATAGTGTCTTCAGAAGGCATTTTTGTGGACCCTCAGAAGGTGGAAGCAGTTTTGGGATGGGAAAGGCCAACTACGGTAACTGAAATTCGTAGTTTTCTTGGATTGGCAGGGTATTATAGAAGGTTTATCGAAGGGTTTTCAACAATAGCAACTCCATTAACATGAGTCACCAGGAAGAGCATAAGATGGGAGTGGTCAAATGAGTGCGACGAGAGCTTTCAAGAATTGAAGAGAAGGCTTACTATTGCCCAGTACTAATCCTTCCATCCAGGATAGAAGGTTTTGTAGTCTACAGCGATGCCTCAAGAAAAGGACTGGGTGATGTCCTAATGCAACATGGAAGAGTAGTTGCCTATGCATCGAGACAACTGAAGACTCATGAAATCAACTACGCAGTTTATGACTTAGAATTGGCAGTAGTAGTTTTTGCCTTACGAGTATGGAGGCACTACTTATACGGATCTCGGGTTCAAATTTTCACGGATCATAAGAGCCTTAAATATCTGATGTCACAGAAGGAGTTGAACATGCGACAATAGAGATGGGTAGAATTAATTAAAGACTATGACTGTATTATAGATTATCATCCAGGAAAAGCGAATGTAGTCGCGGATGCTCTTAGCCGTAAAGACAAGGCAATTAAGGGTGGACCAGCGACTTGGAATGAGAAAACCATGATTGCGCTAAAGAGATTGGGGGCAGTATTAAATGTGAGTCCGGAAGGATCTTTAATGGCTTAACTAATGGTGAAGTCAGGATATCGAGAGCAAATATTAGAGGCATAACAACTTTGTGATGAAGTGTCAAAAGTAAGAGTCAAACTAGAATCGGGGCGTGAAACTCTTTTTTGAATGGGAGATGATGGAATAGTGATGTTGGGGCGACACATGTATGTGCCTGACAACAAAGTCCTTAAACAAAAGTTACTACGATAGGCCCACAAGTCTAAGTTTAATGTACATCCAGGTAGTACTAAGATGTACCAGGATCTGAAATAGTACTACTGGTGGCCAAATATGAGAAAAGAAATGGCTGGCTACGTGGCAAAATGTAGTATTTGCCAGCAAGTAAATGTAGAGCACCGAAAGCCGACAGGGCTGTTACAACCATTAGCAATCCCTAAGTGGAAGTGGGAGATGATCACAATGGACTTTCTGTTAGGATTACCTAGGGGAAAGAGGTGAAATGATGCATAACTAAGTTTGCCCTTTTCCTATCAGTAAAAATGACAGATCCAGTTGACAAGTTGGCTAAGATTTATGTGAACGAAGTTATGAGTCTTCATGGAGTCCCAGTATTAATTGTTTCAAACCGAGACCCAAGGTTTACTTCACGTCTCTGGCCAAGCATACAACGTGCCTTAGGAAAAAATTTAAATATCAGTACTGCCTTTCATCCGCATACTGATGGCCAATCTGAGAGAGTTATTTAGATCTTAGAGGATTTACTAAGGGCATGTGTTTTGGAATTTAGTGGAAACTGGGAGGAGCACCTGTCGCTAGTAGAATTCATGTATAACAACAGTTATCAGGCAACAATTGGACTGGCCCCATGTGAAGCTCTTTATGGTAGAAAATGTAGGACACCTTTGTGTTGGGAAGAAGTTGGGGACAGAAAGTTGTATGGAGCACAATTAGTACAAATCACTATTGAAAAAGTGAGGATTATTAAGGATCGAATGAAAGTGGCTTAAGATAGATAGAAGAAGTACGCAGATATTCGAAGAAGACCCCTTGAATTTTATCCTAGAGATAAAGTATTTCTGAAGGTAGCTCCATGGAAGCACATAATGAGATGCGGTATGAAGGGGAAGTTAGCTCCGAGGTTCATTGGACCATTTGAAATCCGAAAACGTATCAGACTTGTAACATATGAAATAAAATTGCCCTCATAGTTGGCCAAGGTTTACAATGTATTCCATGTTTTTTTGCTGCGAAAAGCCGATGTAGACCTTACGAGAGTGTTACCTTAAGTGCCAATGAAGGTAAAAGAAGACTTAACACTTGAGGTAAGATCGATAAAGATACTCGATTGGGTCGAGAAAGAACTTTGTAATAAGAAAGTTCCCATCATTAGATTTTTATGGTGAAGCTCACAAATCGAGGAAGAAATATGGGAGAGAGAATCAGAATGAGACGAAAATTCCCCGACTTGTTTATAAACTCAGGTACATCACTTAAGTTTTGTATCCATTCTTGCAAAATTAAGAGAGAAACACTTGTTGGTACCCAATTTTTGACCCATGTTTTGATATTTTTTCAGAAAAATCCAAAAATAGAGAAAAACATTGAAAATCCAAAAAAAATACTTTTTTAAATATATTTGCATCATTTTAGAATTTTTAGCATCGTCTCAAAAGAATTTAAATTTTCAAAGATCATGGAAACGCATTCGACTTTTAACGCGTTATTTTTAAAAATCATTGATTTTCCTCATTGAGTCGATGTTGATATTGCTTGTTTTCAAAAAAATAAGAAAAATCAAAATTTAAAAAAAGACAAAAGTTGAGGGACCAAGTTTGAAAACCTAGCAACATTTTTGCCTATAAATACTGGTCCTCAACACACTTAAAGGGGGGCAATTTTGAAACATCAGAAAAATACAAAAAAAAAAAACCCTAAACCACAAAAAAAATCCTAAAAAAAACCCAAACACAGCCGCCCCCACCCTTTGCCTTTGATTTTTCCACACCAGCCGCCACACCCAAACAGCAGCCCCCCCGGTTGGAAACTTTCTTCCCCACACAGCCGCACACTCTCCCCTCCCTTTGAAGCCATACCTAGACAACCCCAACAGCAACAGCACTGTAGCCCCATCTTCTTCTCCCTCTCCCAGCAGACCCATCAGCACCGAAGGCTTCCCCTCAGCGGCGTCTTCTTCTCCTTCGGTCTCCATCAACGCCGGCCTCCACCAAGTCACACAGCAGCAGCCGATCCCCTCCACCACCAGCTTGGGAGACGCCGTCCTCACCTTCCCAGCCTCCTCCCATCGAAGAACCCAGCAGCGGCCGATAGCAGCACACCACAGAGCCGTCCCCCTCGTCTCCATCGACCAGCTCTCCTTTGCACAGACAGGCCACCAGCAGCTGCACAGCCATCGACACCCACAGCTCTGCCGCCACCTGAAACAGAGAAGGAGAAACCAAAAGAAATGGCGGATCTGTAGACAAAAAAACCGATCCATAAACAAGAAATAAAGGAAAGAATTAAAACCGACTGCCTGGTGTATTTGTCTACTTTTGCAGGTAACGGGCCCTCACCGCCAGCAGAAAAGTGAAGAGGGTAGGAAGCTATTTCAGAGCTCTCCTGCTGCCCAGATTTTTGCGGCGGCGGGTGAACCCACGCGCCGCCAGTGACGGGGGCGCGTGAGAAGACGCGCCGCCACTGTTCCTGCTGTCCTTTGGCTTCACAGAACTGGTCCCAGCACTGTTATGAATTTTTTGAATGGCTGTTTTTTTAATTTTAGAATTGTTTAATGTAATATTTGTTTAGTTTTGAGTTTTTTTGTAATTTGTATTTTGTAAACATGAAAAAAAAAGAAAAAGAAAAGAAAAGAAAAGAAAAAATATAGTGAAAGTGTATGTGTGTGTTTGCATGTTTTTTATGGATGTTTTTATTTATGATAAAATTGCAAAGATTAAAGAAGAATTTAATATTTTGATTTGCTCACGGTTCAGAATTATTAACTTATACGTAAGTTATATTTCTAATATCCGATGAAAAGAAAAAAATTTAAAACTTCTTTAACACGTCAAAGTCACGAAGCAGCTTACCTCAGGTAGGGTGCGTTAGGGGTGCTAATACCTTCCCTAACCACAACCAGTCCCTTACCCGCGAATCTCTGACAAGACCAGTACATCCGGTTTCCTAGTAGCCTTGAATAAATTACTAGGTGGCGACTCCAACGAATCAAATCAAAGCAAAAGCATAACGAAAAAGATCACCAGCCGACGCCGCGCGGATTTTCTGACGTGCGACAGAATGGCGACTCCACTGGGGAAGGTATTGTTTCTGACAATATTGGACTAAGCTTTGTGTATTTGATGTGTTTAAGTTTTTATATTTTTGTCTTGTTTTATTTTTTTTTATCCATGCATTTATAGAATTATCTCATGCATCACATGCCTTTATTTTTTAATGCTCACACAAGCTTCTAGGTTAGGTGGGGAACTAGCGATCTGCCTTAAGACTATTGGTCAGGGTTCAGATGCATGAAAACCCAACTCATATCTGAGTGCCTGCTTGATGATGGTGGGTAGACGTACCTTAACCATTTCTTGCAACGCCCCCACACTGTCTTTACGAAGAACGTCACTGGGCAGATATGAGACCCTTTTGAGACCAGGTAGAAAACCTACCTATGTTCACATAATGAATAGAACCTGTCCTTAGGTTGTATGTGCTGTTGTTATTTGCATCATGGCAAACCCTTCTTGAAGCATCTTGAACTCAAGACTTGTGGGTGACCCAATGGCCGTCACTTAGAAAATTTTCATTATAGAGTTTGGGCAAAAATCACGATTCTTGTTCCATCATACAAGAGTTACGACCATATTGTCACCCCTCGAAGGGCGAGTTCATCATATATATTACATGTTCATACATTTGTCATGCGTGCACCAGAATGAAAAGTAGGTCCCCTACGAGTCCACAACACTCGACTTTGAACAGAAAAAAACACGGAAGATGAAGAGTGTGCTTGCCGTAACGTCCATTTTTAAGAACAGTTGGAGTTTCTGAAGACATGTGTGACTCGCCTCTAGCTTACTCGAGCAAATACTGAAAAATAACTCTAGGGAAGTTTCCTTCCAATCGACCTATCATCTTTGTTCAAAACTTAACAACGACTCAGCCCGAAGAAATTGGGGGCAATCGTGGTCAAGAGCCTCGACACAATCTTGTATTTCTATAAAAGCTTTGGTAGGAAGGCTGACCGAAGGGGAATTGCACCACCGGTGCATAAAGGAGCCTATTCTTGTTCTGCAAAAAAAAAAAAAAAACTGCCTCTGTTTGATCATGCCTGCAAAACTTCTTGATATTGTTTCAACCTGTTCCAGTTTTTGTTGGTAATGTGGCTCAAAATTTCATTAGACTTTCACTGTCAAATGAGCCTTTCTTGTTAATAAGATCATATGTTGAACATAACCTTTAAGCATGAAACTATTACACCAAGAATATTTTGGTGTGTTTCCCTTTTCTTCCTAAACTATGCATGATCGCACATGAGGATTTTTTGGGAATTCAAAGTTTAGTACAAAAACAGAAATCATGTTGATGTTTGTCCGAAACAAACGAGTTCTGGAAATTCAGGTAATTCCTTAGAAAGGTAACCATACACATAGAAAACCCGAAAAAAAAAAACCCCATGAAGTGACTCCAAAGTTGAGTTTTATTTGAATGAATAATGAGAAATCACTTTGCATACTCGCGTGAAAGCAAGGCTTACCGATCCAAAGTGCATGTGTTTGAGATGAGGAAAGGTCATTTTTTTTGATAATCCGTTCATGAGCCTAAAATATATCATTTGCAGTCCCCTTTTGAGCCTGGTAATAATTTTTTGGAAATAACCTTGGCTAGGATCACACCCCACACTGGGGGCAAGTACGATGACATAGAGAAAACCTAAATGATCGAAAGTGCCCAAGCAATACTGTGGGCATAAAAGAAAATTCTCAATCGTCAAAGGTGCCCAAACAAAGCTAGGGGGCATGAATAAAAATCCAAAGGATCCAAAAGTTTTGAGCATAAAAAATACATACATACATACATATATATATGTGTGTGTGTGTGTGTGTGTGTGTGTGTGTGTGTGTGTGATGATGCTCAAAACCATATGAAGAAACACAAAAGCAAAGGGAAAGAGCCCAAGCCCAAGCCCAACACTAGGGGGCACGATAGACCATTTTGGAAAGACATTCAAATGACAAAGGTCAGGAAACAAGCACAAGTGATCCTTAGTCTTGAAATCCCTTAAACACCTTTTGAGCCTACAAATATCCTTTTCTTCATAACCAATAGCCCAAGCCTACATTACGTGCCTAATTAAGCCCTTTCTAATCAAAGGTAAATAATCTGGATCGGTAGGCAGTGCTTTCTCATGCGAAACAAATCACTATTCATGCAAATAAAATGAATGCTTTGAAGATCGGTTCTCGGTAACTCTCAAATTAAATCTTAAACTTTTTTAACCAACCAAATGTCACCTCATATTTTTCACCAAAAGCAAAACAAAAAGTTTTCATCACTTCTGGAAACCTCTCCATAGGAATCACTTGAATTTCTTCAGAAAGAGTTTGCTTTGAATCAATGTCAAAATGATTTCTGTGTCTGGAATAGCTTTGAAATTCCAAAATTTTTGCATGAAAACAACTCCTGGCCAAACCTTCCTTCACATAGCCTCATCCCCAAACCTGAATTGAACACTTGGGGGCATGATCAAGCTTGGGGGGCAATCAAAAAATGCATGGTAAGGTTGGCTCCATGATTCCCTTTCTAAGAAAATACCGGGCAAAATTGGCAACCCTTGAGATCAAGGGTAGAGGACAAAGAAGTATGATGACATCAAATCTTTCCTAGAGGTCAAGATCACAAGATGTGACTCGAGTAAGCAAGAGCGAAAAAGTCATCGAAGTTTACTACCAACACTCCAATTTTTGAGAAAAGAAAGACATCTTGAAGAATTAGGGACCTATATTTCTCAGGTAAGTATACATGCATATTGATCATAATGCATTGTGTTCAACATTGTCAGATCGGTGTTTCATCATCACCTTTTGGGTAGTGCATTTTCTAACCCTACCTCATTTCGAGTGCGCCGTTGAGCCCTCATTTCCTTTTGAGTGCGCCTTTGAGCCCTCACTTCTCAGGTAGTGCGTTTTCTAACCCTACCTCATTTCGAGTGCGCCTTTGAGCCACCACCATTCAGGTAGTGCGTTTTCTAATCCTACCTCATTTCGAGTGCGCTGTTGAGCCCTCACTTCTCAGGTAGTGCGTTGTATAACCCTACCTCCTTTCGAGTGCGCCTTTGAGCCCTCGCCAACATTTTTCTGGGTAGGTCACCCATTACAACGCGACCAATTCTCCATGTTTTTTATCTGGGTAGGTCACCCATTACAATGAGGCCATTCTTCCACTTGGGTAGGTCACCCATTACAATGAGACCACTCTTTCCTTCTTCTTTGGGTAGGTCACCCATTACAATGAGACCAACATTCTTTTTCTGGGTAGGTCACCCATTACAACGCGACCAATTCTCCATGTTTTTATCTGGGTAGGTCACCCATTACAATGAGGCCATTCTTTCACTTGGGTAGGTCACCCATTACAATGAGACCACTCTTTCCTCCATCTTTGGGTAGGTCACCCATTACAATGAGACTGCACTTCATATTTTTTCCATCTGGGTAGGTCACCCATCACAACGAGACCGCTTTTCATATTCTTTCCACTTGGGTAGGTCACCCATTACAATAGACCACTTTTTACATATTTTTTAGTTTTGGTTTAATGAGGTCGCCAGATGGGATCTCATGTAGCTTTGGTTAAAGGAAATCGCCAGATGGGATTTCAGGTTAACCGAGTTACGCAACATTTTTTGGTTTTGGTTTAATGAGGTCGCCAGATGGGATCTCATGTAGCTTTGGTTAAAGGGAATCGCCAGATGCGATTTCAGGTTGACCGAGCTACACATATTTTTTAGTTCTAGTTTAATGAGGTCGCCAGATGGGATCTCAGGTGGCTTTGGTTAAAGGGAATCGCCAGATGGAATTTCAAGTTGACCGAGCTACACATATTTTTTAGTTGCAGTTTAATGAGGTCGCCAGATGGGATCTCAGGTGGCTTTGGGTAAAGGGAATCGCCAGATGGGATTTCAGGTTGACTGAGCTACACATATTTTTTAGTTCCAGTTTAATGAGGTCGCCAGATGGGATCTCAGGTGGCTTTGGTTAAAGGGAATCGCCAGATGGGATTTCGGGTTGACCGAGCTACACATATTTTTAGTTCCAGTTTAATGAGGTCGCCAGATGGGATCTCAGGTGGCTTTGGTTAAAGGGAATCACCAGATGGGATTTCAGGTTGACCGAGCTCCACATATTTTTTTAGTTCCAGTTGAATGAGGTCGCCATATGGGATCTCATGTGGCTTTGATTAAAGGGAATCTCCATATGGGATTTCAGGTTGACCGAGCTACACACATTCTTTGGTTTTGGAAAAGGAGATCGCCAGATGGGATCTCAAGTTAACGAAAAAAAAAAGAGAGAGAAAAGAGAAAAGAGAGAGAGAGAAAGAGAGAGAAGAGAAGGAAAAGGAGAAAGAAACAACAAAAGAAGTAAGGTCATTATATGAGTGAATATTCAGCAAGTTAGGAAGACAATAAGACAAGTTTTTCTTTACAAAGCTTACTATGCAAAACATTGAGGAGTTTTGCTTCGTTAGCATTGTAAAGAGGGGGCATCTGTTGCTATCCAATTTTTGACCCATGTTTTGATATTTTTTCAGAAAAATCTAAAAATAGAGAAAAACATTGAAAATCCAAAAAAATACTTTTTTTAATATATTTGCATCATTTTAGAATTTTTAGCATCGTCTCAAAAGAATTTAAATTTTCAAAGATCATGGGAACGCATTCAACTTTTAACGCGTTATTTTTAAAAATCATTGATTTTCCTCATTGAGTCGATGTTGATATTGCTTGTTTTCAAAAAAATACAAAAAAATAAGAAAAATCAAAATTTACAAAAAGACAGAAGTTGAGGGACCAAGTTTGAAAACCTAGCAACATTTTTGCCTATAAATACTGGTCCTCAACACACTTAAAGGGGAGGCAATTTTGAAACATCAGAAAAATACAAAAAAAGAAAACCCTAAACCACAAAAAAACCCTAAAAAAACCCAAACACAGCCGCCCCCACCCTTTGCCTTTGATTTTTCCACACCGGCCGCCACACCTAAACAGCAGCCCCCTCGGTTGGAAACTTTCTTCCCCACACAGCCGCACACTCTCCCCTCCCTTTGAAGCCATACCTAGACAACCCCAACAGCAACAGCACTGTAGCCCCATCTTTTTCTCCCTCTCCCAGCAGACCCATCAGCACCGAAGGCTTCCCCTCAGCGGCGTCTTCTTCTCCTTCGGTCTCCATCAACGCCAGCCTCCACCAAGTCACACAGCAGCAGCCGATCCCCTTCACCACCAGCTTGGGAGACGCCGTCCTCACCTTCCCAGCCTCCTCCCACCGAAGAACCCTTAGCGGCCGACAGCAGCACACCACAGAGCCGTCCCCCTCGTCTCCATCGACCAGCTCTCCTTTGCACAGACCGGCCACCAGCAGCTGCACAGCCATCGACACCCACAGCTCCGCCACCACCTGAAGCAGAGAAGGAGAAACCAAAAGAAATGGCAGATCTGTAGACAAAAAAACCGATCCATAAACAAGAAATAAAGGAAAGAATTAAAACTGACTGCCTGGTGTATTTGTCTACTTTTGCAGGTAACGGGCCCTCACCGCCAGCAGAAAAGTGAAGAGGGTAGGAAGCTATTTCAGAGCTCCCCTGCTGCCCAGATTTTTGCGGCGGCGCATGAACCCACACGCCGCCAGTGACGGTGGCGCGTGGGAAGACGCGCCGCCACTGTTCCTGCTGTCCTTTGGCTTCACAGAACTGGTCCCAGCACTGTTATGGATTTTTTGAATGGCTGTTTTTTTAATTTTAGAATTGTTTAATGTAATATTTGTTTAGTTTTGAGTTTTTTTGTAATTTGTATTTTGTAAACATGAAAAAAAAAAAAAGAAAAGAAAAGAAAAGATATAGTGAAAATGTATGTGTGTGTTTGTATGTTTTTTTATGGATGTTTTTATTTATGATAAAATTGCAAAGATTAAAGAAGAATTTAATATTTTGATTTGCTCACGGTTCAGAATTATTAACTTTTACGTAAGTTATATTTCTAATATCCGATGAAAAGACAATTTTAAAACTTCTTTAACACGTCAAAGTCACGAAGCAGCTTACCTCAGGTAGGGTGCGTTAGGGGTGCTAATACCTTCCCTAACCACAACCAGTCCCTTACCCGCGAATCTCTGACAAGATCAGTACATCCGGTTTCCTAGTAGCCTTGAATAAATTACTAGGTGGCGACTCCAACGAATCAAATCAAAGCAAAAGCATAACGAAAAAGATCACCAGCCGACGCCGCGCGGATTTTCTGACGTGCGACAACACTAAAATTTCAAGAAACACTAAACACTTGTGAGCAAGGGATTAACAAGAAAATTGAACAAGAAGAGAAGAAAGAGGGCCGGCTGTCATTAGAAAAGAAAGGAGGGAGTTGAAAATCTTCAACTGGTTGAAGATCAAAATCTTAATTCGTACCGGGTAAGGTGTTCTAAACATGATCTTAAAGTTCATTTCAAATTCGATAATGAATTGACGCCTTGATATTAAATTATAGGTTAGGGTTCTTAGACATGAATTAGGAAAAAAAGTATTTGTTGTTAAAATTAAGTTAATTCATGTGTGGTATGTGATGGGGGGCGTGAAACCAAAATAATTTACCCAGAAAATGTAGTTTGTGAAAGTATTGTGTGAAGGGAAGGGGGTGACGAATCTGGACAAACATGTCTCCTGACTTTCGATAAGATTTCGGGTAGGAGGATGAGGGAATTAGGATCGGGTTCCTTCATAGAAATTGTAGTTTTGGATGTTAGCTAACCAAGAAAACTGGTTTTGCTCAATTTAGAGCTGTAGCACTCCAGTTATGGGTAACCAACCGATATTGAGTCATGACTAATTTTGTAGGGCAGTAGGATTGATTAGTTGATGAGCAATTTTGACTATCTTGGAGGAAGAACTGGTTCTCCTTCCTTTAGAGAACTTGTAGCCTCATGTCTTAGCTTTCCAACGAGATTAATCTCACTTAAAATAGAGTTCTAGAATTCTAGATATAGTTAAAACTCTGATTAGTGTTCAGACAGTAACAGTTCAATGTTTAGACAGTAACAGTTAGATAGTAACAGTTCAATGTCTAGACAATAATGGTTAGACAGTAACAGTTAGACTTTCACGTGAATACTATATGTAAGAATATAAAAGAATTGAGTCATGCGAACACTTGCACGTTGAGATACTCACTCTAAAAATATACATGATATATGTATGTATGTTATTATAAGGAAATGAACATGCATAGAAAGTAACATATGTGTAATGAATGAATATGGATTCTCTATAATAATCAGCTTGAAGGAATCATAACCAAATACTTCCTTGTGATTCAGGAGGAGCGACCAGGATTGGATCTTCTGTTAGGGGAGGTCACGAGACAAGAGGAGCAGGTGCGTGATTTTCCTTTCTATTTGCACTTATACATTTTAAAATTCTTCTAGTGAATGCATTTACAATAAATACTATGTTCAATGTAAATAAAGTCTAGCGTATTTATAAGATTAGCTTCAGCTAATGGCATCCGTGATAGGAATGCTGGGAAATGAATTACAAGATTAGCTACAACAAATGGCATCCGTGATAGGAATGCCGGGAAATGAATTACAAGATTAGCTACGGCTAATGGCATCCATGAGGATGCACACTGTTAAAGTGTTTCCATGCTTCGCTGTCGGAAGGATCACCATCACTCCATCAACCGCATCATGTGATTGGTGCCATGTCATGTGCTCAGCAGTCCTTAGTGACATGAATAACCTATGCAGTGTAGGTGTGATTGGGAAGTATCTAAGTTTTTTATATGCCACGAGAGTCTTTCCCTTGACAGTTTTGGGTTTGTAACGGGAATGCCCACATATCGTGCACTCGGTCAGCTCAGCATTTTCAAGGTAGTATAACAAGCAGAAGTTAGGGCACATGTCAATTTTCTGGTATCCTAAACGGAGGGGTTTCATCATTGACTTTGCAGCATAGAAGTTCTCTTTCAGCCTCTTCCCTTCAAGTAAAATGCTTTTTGCTCATTCGATAATTTTGTCATAACCGGCTTCACTCAACCCGTGATCTGACTTGATGGTGAACACCTATGCTACGACTGATAATTTACTGTGGTTGGTGCAGCCATCCCATAATGGTTCGTCAGAATCTTTCAACAGATCAAAAAACCTAGTTGCATCTGCATTAGGTTCTTCTTCTATGATTGGACATTGACTGACATTACCTTGATTCATTCTCATTGCATCCATAACCATATTCATGTAAGGATTACTGTTGTAATTTGCAACTCCCTGCACGTTGTTAGCACTAGAAGTTGACCCAACCACCCTTTCTCCCATGCTCTTATTACGAACAAATACTTCTCTGTGTGCATTCCAACACAGGTAATTCTCCATGAACCCTTTGTGTAGAAGATGTATCATTACAATATCTGGATGCAGATACTTTTTATTTTCACACTTCTTGCATGGACACCTAATACCGCCTCCAGTAAAATTTATGGGAATAGATGTTGCGAAATTAATAAAACCCTCAACCCTGTTACAATAATCCATCCTCCACAATTCTTGGGGTGAATCTTGATACATCCATGAACGATCATTCATGACTTCTATCGAACCTCTATAAAATTACAATGACAACATGTATTAATTAACTATGTTAGGTAAATAAATTTGCAAAAATATTGGTTTACTTCGAGATTATCCAACAAGCTAATTACAACTTCTCATAAATATTCATTATCAATTATCAACGTCCATACAAATTTATACATATAAATTTATGGAAATTACAACTCCACAATAGCATTGATAAAAATTAAAATGGACCCGTTAAACAAGCTATTAATTATTTCACCACAACACATGTAATTCGGTAATTCAACAAAGTTTCAACAATTTACAACCAAATACAATTTTACAAAATCTAAAACAAACCATAACAAGTACAAAATTATACATTCATACTACAAGTTTGTTTAAAAAATAACAATAAACATGTATATACACTAACAAAATACATATACTAAAAAAACAATAAAATTGACATTTAAATTAACATTTAAATGTTAAAATTAAAAAAGATATATTTACTTACAGAAAATGATAAAATTCATAATAAATCAGAACACGGATGTTGTGACCACAAAACTTAAACAAATATTACTTGTTTTGAGAAGAGGGGGATTTTTTTTTTTGGGGGGTGGTTGTTTGCAGTTTGGGAGGGGAGGGGAGAGTTGGGATAAGGAAAAAGAAGGAGAAATAGGGGAGGAGAGGGTTGGCAGAGTGGTGATATATTCACTTTTGCCGAGGGAATCACCGACATAATCATTATGTCAATGATTCCATCGGCACTTCTGACAGTGAATTGGTCACGTTACTGTATAGAGATTTGGGTTTGAATCCCTTGGTGATTCCATCGGTAAAATCACCCGCAAAACTGCCACGTTAACGTCCCCGTCTTTTTTTTAATTCTATATATTCCGTCTATAATTTAGTCGGTATATACCAACTGGGATGCAACTTCGACATTTATTACGGGTGATTTTGACAGTGGCAGGACTCCATTATCTCATGTTGAACCACTAATAAATATTAAAACATGGTGATTAAGATGATTGGGTTTTTCCCGTTGTTATTGTATAATAAAAATAAAGTTTGCTGAATCGCTGTAAAACACATGTGTGTCTCTGTTTTTCATGGGAGAACAGCATAAATAATATATTCTGAATACAAAATGGTTGAGCAATTACAAGTGCAGAAGGCTATATTTGAGCTGAAATTTATATCCACATGAAAGTTCTTGTTTGTTTGTCTTTTATACGAAAGTAGATCCAATGAAATTTATACCCTACATCAATTTTAAAGATGCATTATTTCTTCTCAATGTTCACTTTCCGATTGGACCCAAGAAATGTAGGGTAAGCTATCAGCTTTTGGCCTTCATACTGATGCTTTAGCTTTTATTTATCTTTCTCTGCTCGACAATGCAAAAGATCGACATAATGGAAACCAAAGATGCTGAACTACATGAACAAAGACTTGACCATAAATTTTAAAGATGCATTATTTCTTCTCAATGTTCACTTTCCGATTGGACCCAAGAAATGTAGGGTAAGCTATCAGCTTTTGGCCTTCATACTGATGCCTTAGCTTTTATTAAATGCAAAAGATCAACAAAAGATGCTGAACTACATGAACAAAGACTTGACCATAAATTTTAAAGAATCCATGGGTTCAATCATGCACTTTATTATTTTTCTGATAACGTCACAAAATCAATTCATTTCATGATGTATCAAATCTTTTTTTTTTTTTATTGAGAAGTTAGTAATGAAAAATATAAAATTGTAATTTGAGATACCATTAGTATAAACAATGAGTTAAAATGGTTTGGGATACTGACTTGAAAATCAAGAGAGATGTCCACCGTTGATCTAGCAGTTGAGGGAGCTCACAACGTTGATCTATACTTCTTTAATTGAAGTATTGTTATTTCAATCACTCTTTTATTGATTCATGTGTGTGTGTGTGTCATGAGCTATATATAACATGTTTTATGGGAAATTTTGAATAATTTTAAAGTCGGTCATAATGACAAAGACTTGTTGAATAAATTTATAGTTCATCGTAATGACAGAAACTTATTGAGTAAATTAAAGTTGACTGTTACGATGAAGACTCTTTATATAATTCTTAAGTAGGTTGAAATGCCGAAGAATTGTTGGATAAATTCAAAGATGATTGTTATAACGGAGACTTAATGATTCAATTCATAGTCGACCATGATGATAAAGACTAACTAAATAGACTTAAAGTCGGCTACAATGACGAGGACTTAAACCTGATAATGAAATGATGGAGTTATAGTTGAAAATAAATAATTAAAATAAAATGAAATTATGGTAATTGTGTCTGTACCTAAGTTTTAGTACTATAGAATGTAAGGGTAAAGAATATTCGCGTGCTCTTATTCATTGTTTGTATTACTATGTATTGCAAGTTCTTCTTAGCTTTTGTTATTAGATAGAATTTTGTAATTACTACTTTATGTCATGTAATTAAACTTGATGCATAGGTTAATCATTAATACTTTCAAGTTGTAACAAGTAAAAGAATAAATTAGTAATTATTCTAGTTTTTTTAGATAATTGTCCGCGCTACGCTGTGGGTTGTATCAAGTTTTTATTGGATATAAAAAAATATTCAGGTGTTGTCAACATGTTTTCTAGAAAAAAAAATGTTAGGTGAAGGTTGACTCAATGTGATATGGTCAACTTTACAGGTCCAAATACAACTCGAACAACCGGTAAAAAATATAATTTAACTAAATTAAAATATTATGAATTCTGCTTTAAATTAAAATACGGTTTGCGTTCTTGTCATTGTGTATACAGGTACTGGTGTAGAATAAAATTTTGGATAGAGATCCTGTACAGGCAGGCTCTGCTAGAATTTTGTTAAATTATATAAATTATTTGTTTGAATGGAAAGTCCTTGCGTGATTGATATGCATGCAAAATATATAAGTGTGCGTGTGTAATGCGTTGATTGAGAAGGAAACTTATAATGTTCAAATTGCACTTCTGTGTTGGTTGGAAGAGTCTCCGTATAGTGAAGACTTCGTGCAAAGATATATAGAAAGAATTCCTCATTTTACACGTCCATGATTATTCAATGCCGGGTCTTTGGATTGAAGATGATGTTTTTGCTATTTTATTTATTTTTCCTAGTTTATTTAGAATTTTAATTACCTTTTCTACTTAGTTTGGATTCTTCGGTTTGGTCAGTTTTTGCCTTTATATAAACAATCATTGTGTTATTGTTTTCCATCAAATTATTGAATATCAGATTGTTTAGAAAAATATCATATTCTTCCCAACATGTTTCTCTATAATTTGATGGACCGTGGAAGAAAATCAAGGACCGGGAAAGATGGGCGGGGTAACTTGGCAGCGCGTGCAGGATGAGCCCGTGACGCTCTAGCGATGCATACGGCCTCTGTCGGCCGCATCAGAAACGTCAGTACTTCAGCAAGTCCTTAACAGAAAGTAGAAGTCTAGCCATGCATTTGATTATGTTGATGGAAGATAATAAACGCTCTGATATTCTTGATGTTAGAGTTAAGGGGTGCTATCAAAACGAAGAAGTTATCTTTGTTGCTGATATTGCAAAAAGATGCTTGAATTTGAATGGGAAAAGTCGACCTTGAATGGGAGATTTCACATCAGAATTGGAGAGGATAATTGGACTGTCTCAAAAAGAGCCAAATATTCAACAAAACTGTAAAATATGAAGGGGAAAAAAAACGTCATGAATGATGCAAGCAATGACTGGGATACGGGTGATTTTGACAGTGGCGGGACTCCATCATCTCTTGTGAACCACTGATAAATATTAAAACATGGTGATTTAAGAAGGCATAACAATGGAGTAATGGGATTATTTTTCCTGTTGTTACTGTTATTGTATAATAAAAATAAAGTTTGCTGAATCGCTGTCAAACACATGTGTCTGTCTCTGTTTTTCTTTTCCCTTGCTACTATTTTGATGTGAATTAAACATATAAACATGTAATATGCTTTATCATGTGGGTGTAAATCATGCTGATTTTGCATGTCAATAGTTTTTAAATTAATTTGTCACAGAATAATGTCGTTCCAGGTCAACTTCTGCTGTAACAAAGGAGGAGAGAAAAATATGAGGTTTACGGTCCCTACACAGAAACACTCGGTCCAATAACTTTAGTTTGAGATTTCACGTTGGAAACACTCGGTCCCCTGTTTTATTCATATCATCGTCGTCTACACGCTATTTATACATTATTAATTGAAGCTTGGAAGTTGGGAAGAAACATCCTCACTCCAAATCCTACGAATACTCGAATTAAAAATATGGAAGGCCACCATTTTATATATATAGATAGATTGAGAGAGAACTTTTCATTCAATTTGCTTCAAATGATTTCGACAGTTCATTTACTCTTTTAAGGTAGTCTTCTCTGTCTCAATTAGTATTTTTTTTCCTTACAAATATAGGGAGCAAGGAAAGATCCCCCCCTCCCCCCTCCCCTTCCATTATTGATCTCCAACAGCATCTAAATCTGCAATAGAAGGGAAGGCATGATTCCTCGTAGTGTCTCTCTAAATTTTTTCCTGCTATTTCTAGTCCGTGAAATAGCAACTGTATCAGCACTAATTATGGCGAAGCCTAATTGTAAAGACACCTGTGGAAACATTAGCATCCCTTTTCCATTTGGAATAGGAACAGGTTGTTACATGAATGACTGGTTCTCAGTTGATTGCAACAAAACAACTGCGGATTCTCCCAGCAGGGCTTTCTTAAGCAGAATCAACATGGAGGTCTTGGGGATTTCATTAGAGGACCGTGTGGTTCGAGTGAACAGTCCAATAATTTCTTCCGGCTGTGCTGGTAGAGGTGCCAACTTAGCCATTAATATGACTAGAAGTCCTTTCGCCTTCTCTTCCTCAAACAGGTTCGCCGCAATGGGCTGCAACAATCATGCTTTATTGACCCAAATTCAGCCAGAAATTGTTGGGTGCACGACGTCAACTTGCGGTGCTAATAATTTGACTAGTTTTAGTACTGAAGGTAAAGAAAATTGTTACTGTTCTGGTAACAATTGCTGCCAGACCTCAATTCCCTCGAATCTCCAGGTGTTCAACGCGAGTTTGGGGCCCACAGAAGACCCTAATGATCAAGGAAGAAATCAATGCAAGTTAGCTTTTATAGTAGACGGAGAATGGTCCCTGGACAACATAAAAAGTCCCAAGGCGGTGCAAGATATGCAGCATGTCCCAGTAATCCTGGATTGGTTTGTGTATGGTGATGACATCCCTGTGGAGAACTCTGATGCAAAGTATTGCAGCCCCCCTGTAAAATTAGTTTCTGGCAGGTGGGGTTTGAGGACAGTAACATTGTATTCCAATTCAACTACTTGTAGGTGCAACCAGGGCTATGATGGCAATCCGTATCTTCCTGATGGATGCACTGGTATGATTCGAACACGCTTAATGTGATTTTTAATAAAAAAAAAAAATTAATAATAATGGAGTACTGAAGCTTAAACAGTAGTCAAAAGCTCGACTTTTGAATGGCTCCAATCACAAGGCAATCACATGAATATACTCACTAGCTCATTGGATTTCCTGAATCAGATATCGATGAGTGCAAAATTCCCAAGGGAAATTGGTGTTCGGGGATGACAAAATGTGTGAATGTACCGGGATGGCACAAGTGCGAGCTCGACAAAGCTAAGATCACTTTCTTGAGTAAGTTCCTGTCTCTGAATTCTTTTTTCCTTCGTAATTTATAGGAACCTGAAACTTTGGTTTAGAGGATAAATTGTGTTTGGGAGAGTATAAATTATTTTCCCTTGTCTGGGAGAATGGAAAGGGAGCTAGGAGAAAATTCTCGTCCATGGCTGACTTGTTTTATCTCCCCAAAATGGATAGAATGAGGCAATGATGATACAGTGCTTTCTTAATTATTAATTTACATCGTTTCCCTTCTCTAACCCTTGGTTATCCTGTAAATCAAAGCATACGATATAATTTTGCTCTTTTTAATTTCACTCTCCTTTTCTTTTTCAATTAATTAAATATAGACAAGAACTGAATACTTAATGTACAATTATTTATAATTACGCTTTTCCACTTATATCAGGAAATTTTAATTTTTTTGGTATGGTTTTGTGTGTGTGTGTGTGTGTTTTTGAAGTGTTTAACATTGCAATTGTTGAACGAGTGTTTTTGCTATTGTGTGGGTAAAAATACCCCTAAGACCTCCAACATAAAAATTAAGTCTTAAAATATATCAAAGTTCCTTTTTTTTTTTTTGAAAACTTAAAAAAACATGAAAAATCCATAAAATAGAAAAAAACTAAATTAAAAAAAATATTTTTTTTAAAAAATAAAACCTAGAAATGAAAAAAAGCTACCGCCTTCTCTTCCCCACCAAACCGGTGGTGCAGCCCAGCCGGCCAGCCACTCAAAAGCTGTTGTCGCTGGTTCTTTTTCCCACCAGTAGCAGCCCCAACTAACAGAGCCGAACCATGGTTCCATCTCCCATGTTTCTGTCGCACCTCTTCACATCATGGGGGCAACAGCTCGCTCTATTGTTGTGTTGTCCAACACTCATCAAGTGATCTCTTTGAAGCTTACGACCACCAACTATCTTTATTGGGGAATGCAGATGAAGTCATATCTTCTTGGTTAAAGTGTTTTTCACTTTGTCGATGACTCAGTGTCGTGCTCCCTCTTATGTTTCTGACATTTTAAATAGATCATATATAGATATTTGAAAAGAAAAATCGGTAGCTAATAAAAAATTTGAAAAATTCATATCCTGTGAAACTCATTGTGTTACCATAGATATAATATCTAGTTGTGAGGCTTTGTTGACATGAATTTTTTTATTTTTTTTTATTATTCAAGTAAGTTTTTTTTGTTCACTTTTCAATTTTTTTTGAATGTTTTGTGGGTTTTTCATGCTTTTTTTATATTTTTTTTTGTAATTGTTTTAGTCTTTTCAAAATTAGATTTTATTTCTTTTGGAGGTTGTTGTGGCTTTTTTGTTCAAAATAGTGAAAAGATATATAACGAAAAAAAATGTGAATATACAATAACATATAAGAATTTTTTAAAAAAAATTATATAAAAAAATATACGGCAGAAGGTTACCTCAACCCAAAAAAGATTTAGCCACCTTGTTGACATAGATTGTTGTTCAATAATAATACGTATGTATGTATCTAACAATTTTTATTTTTTTTCTCTGGCGAGCAATGGCAGTTCTAGGTGCAGCCACTGGATTGTTGTTGTTGCTTGTTGGTATTTGGCGGTTATATAAACTTGAAAAAAAAAGGAAGAACATTGAACTGAAGAAGAAGTTCTTCAAACATAATGGAGGTTTATTGCTGCAGCAACAATTATCCTCAAGTGATGGAAGCATTCAGAAAACAAAAATATTTACTTCCAAGGAGCTGGAAAAGGCAACCGATCGTTTTAATGATAATAGAATACTTGGTCAAGGTGGCCAAGGAACTGTTTATAAAGGAATGCTAGCAGATGGAAGCATCGTTGCTGTTAAAAAATCCAAAATGATGGATGAAGAAAAGTGGGAAGAATTTATCAATGAGGTCGTCATCGTTTCACAAGTCAATCATAGAAATGTGGTCAAGTTGCTAGGTTGCTGTTTAGAGACGGAGGTTCCTCTACTAGTCTATGAATTCATTCCCAATGGAAATCTCTTTGAGTATATTCATGACCAGAAGGAGGAGTTCCAGTTTTCATGGGAAATGCGACTAAGGATTGCTACTGAAGTTGCTAGGGCACTTTCTTACCTTCATTCCGCAGCATCCATTCCGATTTATCACCGTGATATTAAGTCTACAAATATACTGTTAGATGAGAAGTTCAAAGCAAAAGTATCAGATTTCGGAACTTCGAGATCGATCACCATTGATCAAACTCATCTAACCACTCATGTTCAAGGCACTTTTGGATACTTGGACCCAGAGTACTTCCAGTCTAGCCAATTTACCGGAAAAAGTGACGTCTACAGTTTTGGTGTTGTTCTTGCAGAGCTCTTGACTGGGCAAAAACCAATTTCTTATGAAAGGCCGGAAGAGAGGAGAGGTTTAGCCACTCATTTTATTCTTTTGATGGAAGAGAACAAGATATTTGATATTCTTGATGAACGACTTATGGGGCAGGACCGTGAAGAAGAAGTTATCGCAGTCGCTAATCTTGCAAGAAGATGCTTGAACTTGAATGGAAGGAAACGGCCAACAATGAGAGAAGTCGCGATAGAATTGGAGCAGATTCGGCTGTCAAAAGGAGCTCTTCATGCACAACAAAGTAGTAAAGAAATTGAAAACATCTGGGAGGAAGTTCCCAACGTATGGGAAATTGCTGGGCCTCCTACTTCAGTAACAATTGGCGATTTTAGAAATGGCACGGCTCCATCTTTGGATGTCCAAACAGTGATTTCTCACGAAACATGGTGATTAAGTACATCCATGACATTTATGTTCATTTGATTTGCATGAGTTTTAGACAATTTTAAGATTTTCTCATTGTATTTCCCTGCATCAGACGTTCCGAAACTAATAAAATAACATGTATAATAATTAGATTTTTGTGCCTTGTGGTAGTACTATTTATGATCTCTCCTTGTGATTTTATCACTCCTTTGATTTTCTCTATCTCACTCCACTCCCAACAAAAGTTACTCTAAATCCGAAAGTTGAAAGATTATATTTTAGTTTCAATAATAGTTAATAAATTTAATTGGTCTAATTTGGCTCAGCTTTAAATTTTTAAAAAAAATAATCATGTCAAATTTAATCTATCTCAGCAAGATGTAAACCAAGTTTTTTTTTTTTAAAAGAATGAAATAATATCATTTATAAAAATAATTCATCCAATGATCCAATAATATGCACCCTTTTTAAAATTAGATGATTTAATTTGTTTTAGTCCTTCCTCTTTTCTTCTTTTTTTTATTGCACCTTTATAGGCTCAAATTGATGACCAATTATAGCACATTTATTAAGGAAGGCAAGATTCAAAAATAGAAGACTAAAATGAAAAACATAACAAAAAGAGATGGTTTTGCTGGAATTGTGACTAGACATATAATTTAGTCCCCTAAATTTTAAGAATATAAGCTTTTAGTCTTTAACAATTTATGAAATTCAATTTCGGTCCTAAACTTCATTTTCCTTAGTTTTTTATCCCTGGTTTGAGAGAGTGACCAGATTCTCAACGTAGATAGAGAAAGTTTCGGTTGAGACTGATTATGACCGTGAAAGTAGGTGATTTTGATTTTAATGGGTTTCTTTTGATGAATAAAGTTTAGACAAAGTGTTGTTTTTTCCTTAAACTTATCTGAAATGGTGGATGTGAACCTGAAAAGAATCTTGATTTCGGGTTGATTGTTTTAGAGATAATTTTTGGGTTGTTAGAAGCTATAAATATGTTTTACAATGTGTTTAAGGTGTTTTATGGTTTTTTTAGGTTAAAATATGGTTAAAATAGGTTTTTTTTGGTCTGAAATAGACCAGACTGATTTTCCAGGACCTTTGGTCCCTAGAATCTGGGTTGTAGAGGCGACGTGTTGTCTAACTCAATGACACAGGCGATGTGTCGCCTTTATTTTTTTCAAATCATTAACGAGGAGATGACCTGTTGTCCGCCGCTTAAGAAAATAAAATAAAATAAAGGCCCGGGCTTTTGGGTTGGTCCAGGCCTGCACGCCTAGGCCTTTTTGTGGAGGCCTTTGGTTGATTATTATTTGGGAAATGCATTTTGTTTCGATTTGATTTTCTTTCCAATCACTTTGATATTTAATTTATTGGTTCTTAATTTTATAAGTGTTTTATTTGAGATAAAAAATTATTAAGCTCAATTAAGTTCATGACTCTAGTCACGAGTTTGACTAGTTTACTTTGGTTGGGTAGAGATTGGGCTTGATAATTTATTTATTTTTTGCATAAATAGTTCTCAATTTATTTAACTAGATGTATGCATGAACTTTTTGAATTCCACTTGAGATTTTTTTTATGTATATAGAGACATCATAAAAATCTGCATATACACTTTAAAAAAATATATTCGACATATAGCAAAGCGTAAGTCAAGTAACTAGTAAAAAGTATTATTGGTCACTTAATTTGGTAACCCAAGGGGCCACTTAACAAAGCAATATGCAAAGACACCAAGTCCCTGTTTGTTTGCTATAAGTACTTTTTTTTTAAATTGAATTATTTTCCGATATTTAATAGTGTTATGAAAAATAAATTGGAAAATACTTTCCAGTGTTTGACTATGTCATGGAAAATAACTTATTAATGTCTTGATTTTTTTTTCAATTATATTAAAAGAATGAGTACCAAATCTAACCGATAAAAAAGTTGAAAGGTAATGAAATTGAAGGAAAAAAAAACTAATTCATAAATTATTTCAAATAAAATAAATAACAAGTAAAATAAAAGAGACCAAATCTTATAGATAAAAAAGTTGAAAGATGATAAAATTAGAAAAAATCATAATTTCATAAATTATTTCAAATGAAATAAATAGCAATCAAATTAATAGAGACCAAATCTGATAAGTAAGAATTTTCAATTAAGAAAATGATAAGAAAAAAGCAAATAACAATCAAAAGAATATGAACCAAATTTGATAGATAAAAAGTTCAATTAAGAAAGGATAAGAGAAAAGCAAATAACAATCAAAAGAATGAAGATTAAGTTTAATATAAAAATCAAATTAAATCAAATTTTAAAGGATGAAATTAAAAAAAAATTCAAAATAAAATATATAGAAATCAAAAGATCGAGGGCTAAATTTGATATAATCAATAAATAACATGATATTTTTTATTTTTTCACAACTTCTGGAAAGTAATTTATGTCTAAAATAAAAGGAAAATACTTTCTTGAAAACCAAACTAAATTTTTCTATAACTAAAAAGTGTTTTTCATTAACTAATTTTTTTAAGGGTAAACAAACACATAATATCATGAGTTTAACTGCTTAATTAAGAGGAACTTTCAAAGCTTCAAGGGACTGTTTAGAAACAGAAATTAACATCTACAAAGATCTTTTCTAGCATTAGCGTTATAGGAACCACATACAAAGGTAGCATGGCATACATAATTCCCCAAATACTCTACTTCACCAGAAATTAAAGTGCCCTCAACATCCACAGAAACTACACACAAGGAAGCTTAGAAGCAAGATTCACCTCCACACTACTCTTTCGCATATGACGAAGCCCCACGGCGTCTTTAACTCAACAGGAGCATCCCCACATCTTCACCCATCTTTCATCAGATTCCGATTTGTTTCAAATTAGGCTCCCATTGCCTAAGAAACAGTCGAACATTATGAATGTGCCCTACAAGTATGGAGATACGTACCCCGCTTCGTCTGAAAGCAAGAAAGTCTTGGCATCTTGAGTCATTCGCTCAAATACAATATTTAAAAATCTTGAGGTTTGTCATCATTCACATTAGAATATTGCCAAGGCAATATTCATCAACCTTGGGTCACAAGTACGTAGATCATGAGTTTTTTCGTTGACTATATCAGCTTATTAAGACTTGGCACACTAGCATAGAAACTTTTTTTCTTTTACTTGCTTAGGGTCGTTCGACATCATTTCTGTTTCTATTTTCATTTTTTGTTTAGAAATTGTACTTGGAGTTATTGGAACTGATCCCTAAACTCCCTAGACTTGAAACTCGGTGCCACTAACCTTGATCCAGCATCTCAAAGCTATATATGTATGCCGTCTTGACTCAATTTTTGAGGCTTTGAACTCGACATTTTAGACTTGTGACTTTTGAAAACCACTTTTTTTTCAGAAGTTTGAAAATAAAATTAAAAGATAAAAAATAAAATGAAAACAATATCAAACAGGCTTTTGAAAGCTAATTTGCGATGACTTGGTAATTAAGCTAGAATATATATATATATATATATATATATATATATATATATATATATATATATATATATATATATATAATTACCAAGTGAATCTAGTGGAGTGTTTGATCCTCACTTTATCTGTTCAGCGGCTGATATATAAGAACTTATTGCACTACCATAATTTTAGATTTATCGACATAATTTTCTTTCGGTATTTATACTCATACTCATAGTCCATCGACATTAATCTTGCTGACATGATCACGAACATAAATAATTTATCAAAAAAATTCTATTGGTGATTTATAATCTGTCGATGAGTCCATTGGTAATAATTTTATAGATAGATTTACTGACGGATAAAGCATGCCAAAAAAAACTACACTATTATAAAATGTATAGCATGTATATATATGTATAAGAATTAATGTAGGATTATTACAATGTTGTGACAGTTATTGTCGTGTTCTGCCACATATATATAAATAGGAAAGGTTGGCTAAGGCACAATCTAAGCCATTATATTATTCTTAACTTGGTATCAGAGTCCTAAATAAATTAAAACACTTTCTCTCCCCTCTGTTATGAACTCCTCATTCTAGCCGCAAGCTGCCTCCCTCTCTGCAGCATAGGCGGTGCCGGCTTCCTCCTCTGCCGCAACCCTGATGTCGATACACGACGTCGCACGACGGCTCCACTTTTGGTGTTTAACAAAAGGATTACTCGATTGGGGGAAATGAATATTTTATTGGAGTTGCCATCTAGTAATTTAAGGGAGCTAGAAATCCCAAATTAGACATCGGTCCTAGAGATTCAGGTACCGGGTTAGTTATGATTAAGAGAAGGTAGTCACCACCCTTAAAACATCCTTTCAAGAGAAAGGTTACCCTTACTTGTGTGTTTTTTATTTGATTCAAATGCTATTATATTGTGAGCTTATTTGCAATTTATTTTTTGAAGATGATTAATGTCGGTCCCTAAAAATAGGACACACGTCAAAAAAATGACATCAATCATTAAAAATAGGAGACTCATCTAAAATATTGACATTTGACCCTAAAAAGGAGAGTTACGTATGGATTACCAAAAGAAAAAATAATTGACATAATCCATATTTGGTATTTAAACTTTTGACATCGGTCCTTTTTTTCTGTAAAAAAAAGAGACGTATCAACAAACAATATTCATAGGAGACACGTCAAAAAATGACATTAGTCCCTGAAAAATAGGAGACTCGTCTAAAATATTGACGTTAGTCCCTAAAAAGGAGAGTTACGTCTGGGTTACCAAAAGAAATAATGGACATAATCTATATTTGGTATTTAAATTTTTGACATCGGTCCTTTTCTAAAAAAAAAGAGACGTGTCGACAAACAATATTCATTTATAAAACAAAAATTATTTTGATATCGTTGAGAAATGGGTATAACCATACTTGAGAATTGGGTTTTCGACCTACGAATGATGACATGATAAGATAGATGTTGGACCCGCATCGTTATTCCTTTTATATTTATTTTTTGTTTTTTTGTTCTACAACATGCAAGAAAATTTACAAATACTTATATATAAAAATATTAAAAATATCATTAGGAATCCTAAAAAATTACCTGAGTGCCACCGTATAGGTAAAAGACTGAAATACCCTTGAATTTCTCAGAAAATTACGAAAATGCCCCTCATGGCACGTGTAGCTCACGCGCGGTCACTGTTGGAGGCGGTGAAATTTTTAGGCGAGATTTCCAACCAAAGAATGGTTGATTCTGGTAGATCTGAGGGAGAAGATTCTGATGACGGTGATTTCGACGGCCGTTGATGGTTGATGAGGGAGAATCGTCGGTTTGAAGCTTCGGGTGGTCGACAAAATTGCGGCCTTTTTCTGGCCAGATGGGGAGGAAAAAAAGCCAAAAATGGTCGGGGTTTTGCTTTATAGGAGGCTATTAGCCTTTCTGTGGTGGTTCGGAGGCTTCAAACGGCTGGAAATGGGAGATCGGATGAGAGAGAGAGAATCGCCAGCGAGAGGAGAGAGAGAGTCTGAGGTTTGGCTACGGTGTGAACGTTAGTATGGTACACCGGTGCAGATGAAGGTTGTGAACCGTTGTATCGCGGATGAATTGATCATTCGGCTGTGATTGGCTTGATCTGCAAGTTGATCGGACGGTCTAGATGGGCTGAGCTATCTGGTGTGGCGCGGTGCACCGAGAGATTGGTATACCGGGTGACATGGCACAACAGGATC
>Ga0325401_1000107_pt1 | contig 48430 bp, 20 predicted proteins | sample PopdelMetagenome_FD_205666 | JGI IMG/M metagenome (GOLD analysis project Ga0325401, IMG submission 205666) | Populus deltoides microbial communities from Bellville, Georgia, United States - Xylem-PdKOR-R2 | ecosystem: Host-associated > Plants > Phyllosphere > Stem > Wood/Secondary xylem | place...
CCCCCCCCTATTAGATCTCTTATAATATTCATAAGTTTATAGAGTTCAATCAAATAAACATATAACATGCAATGAACTTATAATTTCTTTTACAACTTTCTTGTATTTTTTTCCTCAAAGATAGTTGTGTGTAATAGTTCATATGTCAGTCATTGTAGAAAAGAGAAGAAAATGAGTGCAAAAAAATAAATATAGATACAGAATATTAAAATTAAATTGAATTTTAATTAAATAAAAGTTAACTAAAATAATTAAGGAAATAAATGTATAATATATTAATTAGATAATTCCCCGTACTATGCTGAGGTTGGACTAAGAACTTTTACATGTAAAAAAATAATGCATAGACTAATGAAAATGTTTTAACATTGTTATTAAACCCAACTCAGTTGAACTTCAAACCTCTCAATCATACTCATTGCCTAGCTCAAGCTTCAAATTAAATTTTATAGAAGTTGTCCCATCATGACTTAGACAACTTGATAGGTTAAAGAAAACTCAAATGATTCGTAAAAGTGTGGTTTGACTTTAAAAATATTTTCAAGATGACATCTTTTCTTGAAAAAATTATTGAGATGACGACACATTGGATCAACTCGTGTTAACCTACTAAACTCGCGACGTAGGTCATGAGCTCCTTTGAATTTAATAACTTTGTTTTATTCAAACTATTCTTATATAATTATATGATAAAAAAAATAGATTCTTGCAAAACTGAACACCAACTCAATACCAAAATGTTTTTCATAGACCACCATAACCCCATAAATCAAAATAAATCATGAAGCCTAATTCTTAATAATTATTTTTTTCTGGGATCATTTTCTATTTAATAATGTAATATTAGGTGCTCAAAAAACCTAGCACCAATCCAATACCAGTATATGTTTTCTAAGATTGCGATAACCCTATAAAAAATAAATCAGGAAGCCTAATTTATAATAATTACACTTTTTAAACTATTTTTTATTTAAGAATATGATAGATTATTTTTTATTTAATAATATGATATAAAAAAGTAAATGATCGTAAAATTGAGCACAAATTCAATATTTGGACGTTTTTCCATGACCATGATAACCTCGTATAAAAAGAACTAAAATAAATAACAAAGTCTAATTTCCAGTAAACCCAATATTGAAATATAATATATATATATATATATATATATATATATATATATATATATATATATATAAAGCGAAACAAAAAGAGGCGGAAAAGAGAAAAAAAATATGAGGGTAATAGTGATTTCCCCTTGTTAATTAGTTCTTGTTTACATAAAAAGAAAATTAACTCATAATTTATTTACATTTATTTATTTATAAATAAAAGATATGATATGTTAAGGTAAAAAGATCATAACCCTTGAGAATTTTACCATTTAAAGAATAGTGTTTGAGTGATGGAGCTTGAAAGCCCTAATATTTAAAAGAATGATGAATTAGGTGGTCTAATTTATTTATTTATTTGGTCTCTTTTAATTTTATTTATTAAATGACTTTAAAACAATTGTAAAATTAAACTCATACTAACTTCTCTTGACTAGTCAAACATATAAACATAAGAGAAAGACCCGGATGTAAAGTGAAGGTGTGTGTGCGTGTGAAGCTTAAAAACACACAAACAACTCTCAAAATAGATCTCTAAGGTTGAGAGTTGCATTTAACATACTAGATGGTAACAATAATATAAGACCGTTAACTATAGTTTTTAGACCCGGTCCGGTCTAAGGCCCGAATTCAGGGTTTTGACTGGGTCATCAGGTCAATTCTTTTTTAAAAAATTAAAACGACGTCATTTTAGTAAAAAAACAAAAGAAAACGGGTTACAATCAGGTTTTTGACCGGGTTTTGCTTGGTCAACCGGGTTGCCGAGTCAACCTGTCGGGTCAGCTAGGTCATACTGGGTTTTTTATTTTCCTATTTTTTCTTCAACCCAGCCCGCTTCCAGCCCCGGGTCGGCTAGGTCCCGGGCTGGGCCGGGTTCAAAACTATGCCATTAACCATTTAAATTATATGAGTGCTTTGGACCACTAATTTTAAGTAATGTAAAAAAGACAAAGTAGTTCCTCTTTCAAGGAACTCTCTCAAGGATAAAAATGGGACCAAAGGTATAGTTTAAATATAAAAGAGACAAGGACATGTGAAGACTAAAAAGGAAAGTTTTTTCACTGCAAAGTAATGGAACAAAGCACACGTGTATGCAAGGGAAAACTACAATTTTTCTCTAGTTCTCCTTCGATATACTTGGAATATTAATATAATTCTGTGGGCATAATGTCAGGTCAATGGATTCCTAGGCGTGTGGGGGCTCACAGCACGGGTTTACCCACCATCTCTATTGACAAGGGAAAAAGAAAACATGTTTCATAACTGTAGTTCGAGTTTGAACTGAATGTATCCCATCAAGAAGATTCAACAAAGAAGTAGACTGATATCAGTATCACAGTCATAGAAATCAGGCTGCAATATCCTGCCTTCTTGGATGTTTCGAGTAGAGGAGCGGGAGGAATTGAATTACAAGTGGATAGTTCATACAGACATTAATCGGCCAACTTAGAATTTTTCTCCTTGGTTTAGTGATCTCCTTCACCACTGAAGGATTATCAAAGTTCAGAGAATCAACCTTGATTTGATCATTCTTGTTAAGATATTTTCTTTATGCCAAATCCACCTCTAGAGCTCTCGTCAATGGAATTCCTTTGTGCCTTAAAATTCTTGTCAAGATATATATATATCCATACAAAAGCAAGACTTACTTGAAAGTCGACTCTGTAGCCATCGACCTAAGAATCATAGCCAAGAAATTAATTTGATAATTGGGTTAAAAAAACCCTCATAATCTAAAAAGAAATTCAAATCACATCATTATCACAAAACACATAAAACAAAGAACTTGTAAGAGAAAGAAAAAGAAATGAAATCACTACATGGTTTTAAGGTAATGAGGATACCTAAAACTAGTCTATGCAAAGAGCAATGATAAGATATTAGTTATATATATAAAAAAAAAAAATAATCACTCTTTAATATCTTACTTATAGAAGTAGTGGCGGAGTCAGAGAGCTAGTAGGGGCCAGTTCCTATAAAAAAATGTTAATTTCAAGACCTGTGGGATTAGTCGAGGTGTGCGCAAGCTGGCCCGGACACCCATGTTAATAATAAAAAAATATTAATATCAATAATAATAATTAAGATGCATATAAATATATTTTTCATTTATTTATCTAGGATATGATTGTTGACCAAACTGTAAAGCCAAATAAAAAATTAAACACGAATAAAAAATCATATTGGCAAACAAGCAAGTAATTTCCTAATTATTGATGTAAGAGTTGGTTTCATTACATTAGTACTCGATCGCTACTTTAAAGCATTGCAAGCATTAAACCAAATTGAATAATGATATGGACACCCACGCAACCTAATCTGCAAGTGGCCAAAATCAACAGTAAAAATGGATGACAGTAAAAAAAGAACTTGATCATCATTAAAAAAAAAATCAAATAAAAAACACATCAAGACCACATCATTATAAAATATACTAAAACTGCTTAGTGTTTTACTATGCAAATCTACAGTGAAATGCTGAGCAGCTCCTTTTCTTTTTTTTCTTTTTACTTTTTTTTAAGTTGTTTTGTTTTATTTTTAAGCTGTTTTTTGTTTATTTTTTTAATGATTTTTTTTGTTTATTTGTTTTTGTTAATATTAAATTTTTTTCTATTTAGTTATCAAACTTTCATGACATGAATTCTGGGTTTGATGGGTTAACCCAAATTTTTTTTCTGGTTTACTTTTTAATTAATTATTTTTTCGAATGCAGTCTAAAGTGAAACGATGAGCTGTTTTTTTTTTGTTTTGTTTTTTTAAGCTGTTTTTTTTCTTTCTTTTTTTAATGATTTTTTTTTGTTAATGTTAAATTTTTTTCTATTTAGTTATCAAACTCTCATGACACGGGTTTCGGGTTTGATGGGTTAACCCGGATTTTTTTTCTAGTTTTTCTTTTTAATTAATTTTTTTGTTTAATTTAGTTTGTTAATTTTTAATTTTTTCTATTTAGTTATCAAACTTTCATGACACGGATTCCGGGTTTGACAGGTTAACCCAGCTAATTCTGGGTTAACCTGTAATTTTTTTTTCCTATTCAGTTATCAAATTTTTATAAATAGCTAAAAGGAATCAGTGTTAGTGCAGTTCACAGTAAAACACTGATTCCTTAGGCATTTTTATTTTTGTTTTTGTTTTTGTTTTTTTTAAGTTGTCTAAGTTTTTTTAACCCTTTTTTTATACTTTTTGGGATTTTTTTTGCTTCTTTCTTTGTTTTTTTAATTAATTTTTTTCGTTTAGTTTAGTTTGTTAATGTTAAATTTCTTTCTATTTAGTTATTAGACTTTCATGACACATATCCCGAGTTTCACGGATTAACCTGGTTTCACGGGTGAACCCAGTTAATTCCGGGTTGACCCGTCAATTTTTATTATTATTATTTTCATAAATATTTTTGTTTAATTTAGTTTGTTAATGTTAAATTTTTTTTTATTTAGTTATCAGACTTTCATGACACAAATACTGGGTTTAACAGGTTAATATGGTTTGACGAGTTAACTCGGATTTTTTTTCTTTTTAATTAATTTTTTTATTTATTTTAGTTCAGTTTGTTAATGTTCACTTTTTTTTATTTAGTTACCAGACATTCATGACACGGATCCCGGGTTTAACGGGTTAACTTGTTTTGATGAGTTAACCTGAATTTTATTTTATTTTTTGCTTTTTTTTTTCTTTTTAATTATTTTTTTCGTTTAGTTTAGTTTGTTAATGTTAAATTTCTTTCTATTTAGTTTTTTTCTTCTTAAAGGTTTTCTTTCTTTTATTTTTTTAATTAATTTTATTTAATTAATTTAGTTTATTAATGTTAAATTCTTTTCTAAGTAGTTCTCGGCTGATGCCTTTAGTTTTTTTTTATGCCTTTGACTGTGGACTGCACAGTGCAGTCCATAGTGAAAAGGCTGATGCCTTTTGTGTTTTTTAATTAATTTTTTTTGTTTAATTTAAATTATTAATGTTAAATTTCTTTCTATTTAGTTTTTTTTTCTTCTTAGAGGTTTTCTTTCTTTTATTTTTTTTAATTAATTTTATTTAATTAATTTAGTTTATTAATGTTAAATTCTTTTCTAAGTAGTTCTCGGCTGATGCCTTTAGTTTTTTTATGCCTTTGACCGTGGACTGTACAGTGCAGTCCATAGTGAAAAGGCTGATGCCTTTTGTTTTTTTAATTAATTTTTTTTGTTTAATTTAAATTGTTAATGTTAAATTTTTTTCTATTTAGTTATCAAACTTTCATGACACGGGTTCCGGGTTTGATGGGTTAACCCGGATTTTTTTCTGGTTTTTCTTTTTAATTAATTTTTTTGTTTAATTTAGTTTGTTAATGTTAAATTTTTTCTATTTAGTTATCAAACTTTCATGACACGGATTCCGGGTTTGACAGGTTAACCCAGCTAATTCTGGGTTAACCTGTAATTTTTTTTTCCTATTCAGTTATCAAATTTTCATAAATAGCTAAAAGGAATCAGTGTCAGTGCAGTCCACAATAAAACACTGATTCCTTAGGCGTTTTTATTTTTGTTTTTGTTTTTTTTAAGTTGTCTAAGTTTTTTTAACCGTTTTTTATGCTTTTTGGGATTTTTTTGCTTCTTTTTTTGTTTTTTTAATTAATTTTTTTCGTTTAGTTTAGTTTGTTAATGTTAAATTTCTTTCTATTTAGTTATTAGACTTTCATGACACATATCCCGAGTTTCACGGATTAACCTGATTTCACGGGTGAACCCAGTTAATTCCGGGTTGACCTGTCAATTTTTTTTATTATTATTTTCATAAATATTTTTGTTTAATTTAGTTTGTTAATGTTAATTTTTTTTTTATTTAGTTATCAGACTTTCATGACACAAATACTGGGTTTAACAGGTTAATATGGTTTGACGAGTTAACTCAGATTTTTTTTTCTTTTTAATTAATTTTTTTTATTTTAGTTCAGTTTGTTAATGTTCACTTTTTTTTATTTAGTTACCAGACATTCATGACACGGATCCCGGGTTTAACAGGTTAACTTGTTTTGACGAGTTAACCTGAATTTTATTTTATTTTTTGCTTTTTTTTTCTTTTTAATTATTTTTTTCATTTAGTTTAGTTTGTTAATGTTAAATTTCTTTCTATTTAGTTTTTTTCTTCTTAGAGGTTTTCTTTCTTTTATTTTTTCTTTTGAATTAATTTAGTTTATTAATGTTAAATTTTTTTCTAAGTAGTTCTCAGCTGATGCCTTTAGTTTTTTTTTATGCCTTTGACTGTGGACTGCACAGTGCAGTCCATAGTGAAAAGGCTGATGCCTTTTGTTTTTTTAATTAATTTTTTTGTTTAATTTAAATTGTTAATGTTAAATTTTTTTCTATTTAGTTATCAAACTTTCATTACACGGATTCCGGGTTTGACAGGTTAACCTGGTTTGACGAGTTAGCCCTGTTAATTCTGGGTTAACCCATTAATTTGTTTTTTTCTTTTTAATTATCAAACTTTCACGATGCAAATTCAAGGTATGACGGGTTACCCTAGTTCGATGGGTTAACCCAATTAATTCATATTTTTTTTCTTTTTTTTCATTAGTTTTTTTTCTTCCTGTTGGTTTTTTTTCTTTTTAACTAATCTATTTAATTATCACACTTTTATGACACGACTTTGCAGTCAGACCCACGTCCAATGCTATTGGGTCTGATATTGCAGTCCAGACACTTTTATGCTAAGGGTTAACCGAGTTTAATGTTATTATTAATATTATAAACATTACTCTTGGGTTAGGCGTTGCAACCAAACCTGAGACTCTTGGGTATAACTTTGCAAAAAAACCTAACACTTTTAGATCTTGGCTATTTTTAAAATGCAAAAAATAATTGACCCGCGGCATCGCATGGGGAATGTAACTAGTTATACCTAAAATATATCAATGTCTCATCCTTTCATCATCATCATGAAGTATTGATCACCAATCTTACTTCTCAAAATCATCTCAACTTCATGCCTCCAAGTATTACGCACCTGCATGCCCTACATTCTAAATATATATGTAATTATTTAATAACTAGTAAAATAAAATAAGTTTAAAGATGTTTATTTAAAATATTTAGACTAATGTGGATTTCAAAGAGAAAATATAAACAAGTAAAGATCAGACTTTAGTCAATTTCATTCACATATAAGAGCGGTCTGATTCATCTACTTCATGAGCTAATTAATTTCAGTAGTTAGAGACTTATTTTTTCTAATACATAGTTTTACTCTAACAAGAATATTTTTTTATCCAGTTATTGGATTGAGCTGCAATTTTACCAGAAGTTTTCAAAGATTTTTTTCTACATTGAGTTAAAATTTCAGGCAAATCAAAAAATAAAAAGGCAATGCGTTAAAGTCCAAAGGCTACTATATGAGAATTGTATTAGTTTCCTAGCTTGTATTTAGTTTTGTAAACTTTGATTTCAGTAATTATTATTGTGTATATGAGGTTTTTCTCATAATTTTTTGTTCTTCATTTAACTACTCTGACTTATCAAAGAGTTAACCAAGCTTCGTGGTGTCTTTTATACTTCTCATCCGTGTATTTTCATTGGTGTTGGGTGGAGGTTTGATTTTTATAATCTTGGTGCCTCGATACAAGTTATCATTGTGTCTATCTCAATTCAAAACCTAATATTAGCTTTCTTAGGAAGAGTCGATTTGAATATGAGTTTTTTTTTTATCTTTATATCCATGGGGTTCACATCAGTTGATATTAGAGCAAGGCTCTAAATCAGGTTATATCATTTCTATCTTCAAGTATGTACATACTCTATGGTTGTTGAGTTCTTTATCTTCTTTAAAAACTAGTAGCAATATCAAGTTAACAAAAAAAGAAATTATTTACAATATTGATTAATGCAGTCTTATATATATAAAAAAAACAAAGAAAATCACAAGAAAAGAAATTTTTAAGGTTTGCTACAAATCTTGATTAAGAAAAAAGCTTGGCAACTTGCTTTAAATCTAAAAACAAAATCTTGATTCTTGGGATTTCTTGTAGATAAATCTTGATTTGGGATACTTTAGGTTTATTTGGGTGAGTTTTTCTTTAAAAACAAAACAGCTAATTTTTGCGTCATTGTTTTTTTTCTCGACCAATATATATATAAAATTTAAAGTGCTTTTATTATTTTTAGATGTTTAAATCTTATTTCCTTAGTTTTTTTAATTTTCATAGTCTTTTTTTTTCTTCATATCGTTCATATTTCATACAAATTCATGTTGATATTCGCAATTTTGTATTGATAGTTTTTAGTCTTTATTGTTTTTTGAGTTTTTACATTATTTGATTGTTCCATTAAGATATTAATCTTTTATTTTTTATTAGCTAATTCCTTAAAGAACTAAAATCTTGAGAATTGAGTGGTAAATGATGAATGTGAGCATATTAGAGTGAAAGCTAATAGTGGATCATCACCGCTAAGAAGAAGAAATAATCCCAAATGGAGTTTATTTAACCATACAAAAACAATTGGAGTTGATAAATTTAGAGTTTGTTGAAGTAACGAATGTGTTGGCTAGTTTGAGAACCAAAGTAACTAGTTTTTAAGATGAGCCAAACCATAAAGGTTTAGAAGGAAGAATGTTTGCGAGATAAGCTAATTCACCTTCGAAAGAATCTATAACTGAAAATACAAATAAGAAGGCTAAGGATTTTGATGATAGCCATGGTGGTAGGTTTTCACTACATAGAAACCAAAGGCATAGGGGAATTCAGCCACTTAAGCAATTCAATCATATGAGGGCAGATAAGAAAAATGGGTTTTCAGGATGGTTTGGATAAATATTAGGGCATTATTAAGATGAAGATTCTAGTTTTTCAAAACATGATCTGAAAGCTTATTTGAAGTGAGAAAATAAAATGGAGTTGATTTTTACTGTTATAATTACTTTAAGGTAAAGAAATAAAACTTGTTGATATTTATTTTATTGACTATGTTATTATTTGATGGGATCAATTGTTTGTATAAATAAAGAGAAATGAAGAGGGACCTATAGAGACTTGGGATAAGATGAAAACATTCATGAGAAAAAGGTTTATTCTTGGTCATTATTATAAAGAACTAGATTGAATAGTGCAGAGTTTGTGGTAGGGTTCTAGAAGTGTGGAGGATTACCATAAGAAAATGAAGATTGTCATGATTAGAGCTAATGTTTTGGAGGATAGAAAAGTTATAATAATGATGTTCTTGAATGGATTGAATAGAGAGATAACTTATGTGGTTGAATTGCAGCACCATGTTAAGCTTTAAGATATGGTTTATATGATTACCAACATAGAGAGATGGTTGAAGAGGAAGGGCACATCAATAAAGTAATTGGGTTTTTTTTTAGCTTAGAGGCGGAATTATATGAGAGAATGGGCTATTACATCAAAGCCAAATATTATAAGCAACAAAGCTTAATCATTTAAGACTTCGAGGAAAGATTTGGACATTGAAACAAAAGATAAAGCCAAAATCCCATCTAATTATAATTGTGATATTTAATTGTTTCACGTGTTTGGGGAGTGGATATATAGCTTCAAAATGTTCAAATAAAAGGATTATAGTTATGAAATAGCATAAGTATATTGAATTTGAAAGTGATGAATTCAAAAGGGATGAGATGCCACCACTTGAGAATTATAGTGATGTTGGGTATCCAGTTGATAGAGAGACTTTGATGATTAGAAAAACACCTAATGTTTAAATTAAAGAGGAGGATGTACAAAAATAAAGGAAGAACATATTCATTGTTGATAGTGGGAGTTATATTAATGTTGCTAGTACTAAACTTGTAAAAAAATTGAATCTAAGTACTATTAAACATGAAAAGCCTTATAGATTTCAATAGTTAAATAATTGTAGAAAAGGAAGAGTTAATAAGCAGGTCTTGATTTCTTTTTTGATTGGAAGATATAAGGAGAAAGTTTTGCGTGATGTTGTGCTTAAGTATACTACTCATTTATTGTTGGAGAGATCTTGGCAGTTTGATAGAAAAACCAAGCATGATGAGTTTAAGAACATGTATTCTATTGAGAAGGATGTGAAGACATTCACACCTGTACCATTATCACCTAGACAAGTATATGAAGACCAATTGAAATTGAACGGAAAAGGCGAAAATGAAGAAAAAAATCAACCATGTAAGATTTGATAAAGACTGTAAAGAAAGTGAGTCAAGAGATAAGAAGGTTAGATTTGGACAAAATAAAAATTAGTGGGGATTCAGCCGAGAGAGAATGAAAAAAAAAAAGAAGAAGAAAAGAAGAGTGAGAAAAAAAAAGTGGAAAAAATAAAGAAATATAATTTTTATGTAAATAGGAAGAAATTAAAAATGCTTATTTTTCTAACATGCTTATAATTTTACTTGTGTATAAGAAGAAATATTTTAACATCAATTACCTTGATCATTTCTTTTTAGTGTTTATGTTTTTTTATTACAGGATTTTAAGGATATTTTTCTTGATGATATTCCTAGTAGGTTGCCACCTATTAGGGAAATTGAAGACTGAATTGATCCTGCACCTATAACATTTATACCTAATTGGCTAGCCTACACAAGCAATCATGAGGAGACAAGGGAACTTCAAAGGCAAGTAAAAGAATTGATGATAAAATGGTACATAAGAGAAAGCATAAGTCCATGTGTAGTTCCAATATTGTTAATACCAAAAAAAGATGGAATTTAAAGGATGTGAGTTGATTGTCATGCCATCAATGGTATTACGGTAAAGTATAGACACCTAATTTCTAGACTTAATTATATGTTTGATGAATGTATGGGTCTTCTATATTTTCTAAGATTGATTTGAAAAACGAATATCATTAAATAAGAAAGATACAGGGAGATGAATGAAAAATTGTCTTTAAAACTAAATATAGCTTGTATGAACAGTTAGTTATGTCTTTTGCACTTACTAATGCACCTAGTACTTTCATGGGATTGATGAATCATATTTTGTGTGATTTTATCAGTAAGTTCATTGTGGTTTATTTTAATGATATTTTGATTTATAATAAGAATTTATAGGAGCATGTTGAACGTTTAAGGAATATAATGGTTGTTTTATGAAAAGAATGTTTATATGTTAATCCGAAAAAAATATGATTTTTGTATGGAAAATATTGTATTTCTTGGATATTTATTAAAAAATAGATATTTTGTATACCTAATTGTTTTATGTGTGAATTGTTACTTCATAAAGCTTATGAAAGTGGATTAATGAGACACTTTTGGGTTGCTAAGACTTAAGATATTTTGAATGAGCATTTTTATTAGTTTAAGGTGAAAAAAGATGTGCAAAAAATTTGTAATAGATGTATAGCATATAGACAAGCTAAGTCTAAAGTTTTATCTTATAGTTTATATACTTCTTTGTAAGTGCTTAAAGAACATTGAGTTAATATATTTATGGTTTCTATACTACGTTTTCCTAGGTAAAAAAAGGGTAGAAATTCTATTTTTATAGTTGTTGATATATTTTCTAAGATGAAATATTTCATATTTTGTTATAAAACAAATGATGCAACTAACATAACAAATTTATTATTTAAGGAGATATCTCAACTTCATGGGGTATTTAGCAGCATTGCTATGATGTTAAATTTTTTACCTATTTTTGAAAGGTTTTATGGGGAAAATTGAAACAAAATTGTTATTTTCTACTACTTGTCATCCATAAACAGATGATCAAACCAAATTAGTTAATAAGACTTTAACTATATTGTTAACAATTATCATTCAAAAGAATTTAAAAATTTAGAAAGATTGTTTGTCATAGGAGTATGCATTCTACTATTGATTATTTTTCTTTTGAAATTATATATGACTTTAATCCTTTAACTACTTTTGATTTGTTTCCTTTACATATTGATGAAATAGTTAATCTTAATAGTAATAGAATACCACATATAGTAAAGACTCTCCAAGAGAATATGTGGCGTCAAATATATATATATATATATATATATATATATATATATATATATATATATATATATATATATAAGCAATATGCATTTAACACTAATAAAGGGAAAATTATGGTTATTTTTTAACCTGGTGATTGAGTTTGGGTGAATATGCAAAAAGAAAGATTTTCTTAATAAAAGAGATTAAGTAGATGCCAATAGGATATGGATCATTCCAAATCTTTGAAAGAATTAATTATAATGCTTATAAAGTGGATCTACCAGACAAGGATGGTGTTACTGTTACTTTTAATGTTTTCGATTTCTCTTTGTTTGATGTAAGTGATTATTCGTGGACGAATTATTTGAAAGAGAGAGGGGATGATACTATCAAGACTACACTAAAAAAATCCATTGCAAATTCTAATTGGTTCAACTACAAGATCAATGAAAAAAAAACTCAAATAGACTTTCAATAAACTTATTCAGAATATTTGGGTCAATATAGATTTCAAAAAGGAAACATCAACAAATGAACATCATACCTCAATCAATTTAATTCATGCATAAGAGAGGTTTGATCCATCTACATCATAGGGTAACTAATTTCGACAGTTACATGCTTATTTTTTTCTAATGCATAATTTTATTATAACAAGTATAATTTTTTATTCGACCATTGGATTGAACTAAAAGTTCTCCATAAGTTTTTAGAGGTCTTGTTATATATCGAGTTAAAATTTTAGGGCAATAGAGAGGCCTGATTCATCTACTTCATGGGAAGGCCTTGCGATAAAGTCCAAAAACTAATATGTAGGAATTGTATTAGTTTCCTAGTTGAATTATGATTCTTTTTCCTTTTTTATTTAAAAATATTTTATTATTTTTTCAGTGTTGTTTAGGAAGTTTTTATTAATTATAAATAGGGTTATTTAGCTTATATTTAGTTTTTTTAAGGGGCGCAAACTTTGACTTCAACAATTATTATTGTGTGTGTGAGTTTTGCTCATACTTTTTGGTTCTTTATTAAACTACTCTAACTTATTGAAGAATTAACCAAGCTTTATGACATCTTCAATACTTATCGTTTACGTCTCTTTATAGGATTTGAGTATGTGTTTGGTTTTTATAGTCTTGGTGCCTCGATATATTTTATCGTTGTGTCAAGCTCAACTCCAAACCTAATCTTAACTTTCTTAAAAAGAGTCGATTTGACTGTGTGCTTCTTGATTTTTATATCCATGAGGTTTGCATTAGTTAGTTCAAAAATTGATGGCATTTACCACTAGCTAACTTTATCTAGTCAAATATATTTTTTTTTTATCATTTTGTATAATTCTTTGTTGTTGAAAAAATGACACTTAGTTGCTAGGTAAAAATATAATGCTAAAAAAATAATGAAGAAATTTGTTGAGTTTAATGTTTTAAATTTTTTTCACATTTAGGGTAAGATCATTTATTTGTTTGTGTTGAATTTTATTGCCTCTACGTATGATAGTTTGATGGGATAAAATCATTTATCAGGTGCCCCTTTTGAATTCTTGAGTTTCTTCTTTCATTCTTCTTCATAGATATTAGCTCACTTTCTTCCTAATATAACATCCTATTGTGACATTTTTCATATGATTTCACCTATCAGAAATGACAATGTTTGGCTTATTTAGGTTGTTGATGTCATTCTACATCAAAAGTTGTTATTGTCATCAATCATTTTTATTATTTAGTTTAATACCCTGATTTATAAATGAAATGTTGATTATTGTATACAAGATGTGGGAGGAAGAAATATTGGTGTAAGTTATATCACTAATAAGAGGAATCATAACCTTACATAAATGCACTAGAATTTTTTATTGGGACATTTTAAAATTTTCACTTTAAATGAAAGTTTTTTACTTTTTTTTTGATACATTGATTGTGAGTTTTACCTAAGATGATGATACTATTTCTCACATTATTTTAAAAATTATAAAGATTTATTTGATACTATATTCTCATTCGATTTTTCTAACTATAAAGTTTTGAATTTTTATATGACTTATTATATCATGGTTACCTTTTGTTCCTGTATGAATAAAATGATTTAGAGTTTCTTTTATTGATTGAATTTTGATACATAACTAAGAAAATATCCCATTGTCAAAATGTTGACTAATGAGGCATGATGCATATGGGATTTTATAAAAACATAATGGAATTTGTTGTAAAGAAGGTTCCATGATTATTAAAAAAATAAAAAGCCTAAATAAAAGACAAAAAAAGCCTAGAAAAAAGTAATAGGTTTTGCTGGTTTATTACATAAAAATCAAATCAAATCAGATTGAAATTGATCGGTTTAAAATAGTTTCTAGTTCGATTCTAAATTTTTCTAAAAAAATATTCTGATTTGGTTGTTTATTTTAATTTAAAAGAACAAAAAACAATCACCCTTAAAGAGAATTACATTTTCTTTTTTTATATAAAAATAGTCTCAATATTAAGAGTTTTTAGTGGGCTAAGCTGATCTATATGTTTTTATAATGCGATGTAATGTAGTCTATGTTTTGCTCTAACCATATAACTGAAAATTTTTAGTTAATCTATACACACCACAATTTTACATAGGTCCTATTAAAAACTCTTTGTTAAAACCTTGATTAATAAAAAAAAAATCAATAAAAAGCTACTATAATGTTAAAACACACTTTCTTGGAATCAACTTCCATGATAATAAACCCACCCTTTTTATAAATTCAATTCACTCCCTCTTGAATTCAAATCAACAATTTTGATTTGATAGGTGTAAAAAAATAAAATAAGTTTTTGGAAAAAAAATGGATTTCAAATAAATTTAGAAATTAGAAAAAAAAAACTAAAAGAGGAAGGGATTTTACTGTACCTCATCTCATAAAGCACTATTCATTTAAATAGTGCTTTGCTTATTTTTTTTATCTTATGTTTTCTCATTTGATTTTTTTCATTTCTTTTAATTTTATTATTCAATATTATATTTTCTTTTATTAAGTTGTTTCACTCTAATGATATAGGTTGCAAATTAGGGAGTTAACCTGAGCTTTTCTCTGTTTTTTTTTAATTGATCCCTCTTTACGAAGCATTATTCAATGGAATGGTGCTTTGTTTTATTTTTATTTTCTTAGCTTTTCTTCCTTGACTTTTTATAATAATTTTTTTTAATTTCATCATTTAATATTGAATTTATTTTATATTAGGCTATTTCATTCTCACAACACAAGTTGCAAGTTAAATCAATTGACTAGGGTTTTTTTTTTTTCTTAATTGGCTCCCTCTAAATTTCATCTTTTAATATTGAATTGATTAGGAATTGAGCTTCATGATTCATTTTGATTCGTTTTCTATTAAGTTATCCTGGTCTCATGACCCGATGATAATGTTTAATTGGTTAACTCGAGTTAACTCTGATTATTTTTTGTTTCCTTTTTGTTAATTGATTTTTTTTTCGATTTCATCATTCAACATTGGGTCAGCTAAGAATTGAGTTTTATAATTTGTTTTAATTTGCTTTTTATGGGGTTTTTATAGTCTCATGATTAGGATCGCGGGTTTGACATGTTAACCCAAGTTAAATTAGGTCTTTTTTTATATTTTCTTATGAGATTATTTAGGTCTCATTACCCAAGTCACGTGTCCTTTAACATTGGATTTGCTATTTATTGGGTTGTCCCAATCTTATGATATGGTTCGCAAATTTGACTTTTCCCTTGAATTTTTATCTTTTAATATTAGGTTGATTGAGAATTAAATTTTGTCATTTGTTGATTTACTTTATATTATGTTATCTCAATTTCATGACTTAGGGATAATGCTTAGCGGGTTAATCTAAGTTGACTCAGGTTGTTTCTCATATTATTTTTTTAATTGATTTTTTTTCTAATTTGACCCTTCAAAATTATCTCGATTAAGAATTGAATTTCATAATTTGTTTTGAGTTACTTTCTATGGGGCTGTCTTGGTCTTATAACCAGGATTGCAGGTTTGACGGGTTAGCCTAACTTAAATCAAGTCATTTTTTTTAATGAAATTATCTTAGTTTCATGACCGGGTCTTTCAACATTGGATTTGTTTTTTATTGAGTTGTCCTAATCTCATGACCTGGGTTGTGAGTTTGACAAGTTAACCCGGTTAACACAATTTTTTTCTTTTTTTAATTGATTTTTTTCATCAATTTCATCATTTAATATTGGGTTGACTAGGAATTAGACTTCATGATTTGTTTTTGTTTACTTTTTATTAGGTTATCCCGATCTCATGATCCAAGAATAGTGTTTAACTAGTTAACTCAAGTCATTTTTTATTTTATTTTTTAATTTCATCATTCAATATTTAGTCAATTAGGAATTGAGTTTCATAATTTGTTATGTTTTGCTGTATATAGGATTATCTTGTTCTCATTACCAATATAGGTTGCGAGTTTGGTAGGTTAAATCGAGTTGTCTTTTTATTTTCTCTTTATGAAGTTATCCTAGTCTCATGACCCGAGTCATGAGTTTGGCAGATTGACTCAGATTGTTTTTTTATGTTCTTTGTTTTTTAATCTTATCCTTCAACATTGGACCAATTGAAAATTGATTTTTATAATTTTATTTTGATTTATTTTCTATAAGGTTATCTTGGTGTTATTACCGAGGTTGCAAGTTTGACAGTTTAGCTAGATTGTTTTTTTAGGTACTTTATTTTAATTTATTTTTCAATTTCATCTTTTAACTTTTGATTGATTGAGAATTTGACTTCATAATTTGTCTTGATTTACTTGTTATGGGGTTATCATGATCTTATAGTCTGGGTTGTAGATTTAGTATGTTAACCTGGATCGAATCAAGTCAATCTAATAATTTGTCACTTAATATCAATAAAAGTATGTCACGTTGGAATTTGTTTTAGTTAAACAATGTTTTTACTAATTATTCGGATTGTTTTCGGATCCATCAAATAAATTGGATCACATAAATCAACCCTACACATTTTAACTAGAAAAATACATTAGCAACATCCATAATATTTTTTTTCATATTGAAATTTTTTATCTAACGCAATATAGTATTGTTGTTAAAATCGCAAGTTAACTAGTAAAATCGAATAATTTTACGAGTCAACATGTATCTAACATGCAAAATCAGACTAAAAACTCGAAACCAGTAAAATAAAACTTAACTCGTGCAAAATTAGTAAAATCAGTAAACTTGGTAAACTCGGTCCGATTTTATGAGTATACTAAATTTGTAATATGAACTAATTCAGGTTCAATTTTGGCCTTAAAATGTTTCCTAACCAGTTTTGCGAGATTAGATATATCTTTTAAACTGTAAATTGGATAAAGCTAAAATTTTACAAGAAACTATTAGACATATGAGAATATATTGTGGTAAATTTTCAGGTCAAATGGAGTTCGAGAACATAATAGTTTAGAGGGTCAAAGTTAATAGACAAATCTTATTAAATATGTCAAACTAGACATTCGTGTACTGTTTGTGATATATTTGGAGCTATCAATGAAAGTTTGTTATGATTAAATTTGGGCTGGAAACTAGACATTTAAAGCTTTCCAACCATATATTGTAGGCCCAACAATTTATCCAGACGAGAGAGAACGATATGCTTGAAATCAGAACTTAAATCTGCCAAGAATGTATGGAAATTGGAGATTCGGGCTACATGAAGGAATTTTAACATTATGACTTCTTATTATTCTATTTTATTTATTTATTTAATTTTAAATAATTATTTTTAATTTGAAGTTTTTTTTAGCGTATTAGACATTATTTAGGGGTTTATTTTATTATTGAATTTATCTTAGTTAATTACTAACTTGGACTCATTAGCTTGCAAATTAAAAGAGGTCCATTAGGATTTATTATGATGGAAACGACCAAATTGTCACCAGGTTCATGAGTACTTACTACCATTAAGTGATTTTCTTGTATTGAGAAGTTTTGTTCTGAGACTTTTTATTTTTTCATGTCATTAATTTATTGATTCATACTATTTATCTCTCTCATTTTATTTATACCACTAATTGATTATAATATTATTCACTCGCTTTATTAGATTTTAATGTAACGTAATTTCTTAACTGAAATTATCAATATATAATTAATTAAAAAAATTACTTATAATTTTATAATTTTTCAATTCAAATTTATATTATATTATTTATATCATATAAAAAAATTATTTTTTACAACCTTTCAATGTAGTAAAGATTCATGATATAATAGGTCATCAGTTCGAGTTTCACAAATCTTAAAGCCATTGGAAGCTTACATAGTCGTTAATTTTAGGGTCTTTGAAATTAGTCGAGGTGCGTACAAATTGATCCGGACACCCACATTAATTAAAAAAATCCATGATATAATAAATCCTAAAATAGATTAAAAAAAGAGAGGGCAGGGACAGATTTGTAATTATGTAACAAAATTAAGATGATGGCAACAGTATGTAGTGCCACATGAGTGGGGATTAGCAAAGAAGTGGGGAGGGGAGAGTGGAGAGTTGAATTCGTCATCAACCTCAGAGAGAGAGAGATGCGTTGGAGGCGCGAGGATTTAGAGGTTTCTGTTGCAGTGGTGAGTAATCATATCCTATCCTATCCATCTCTTTTTCACTTAGTTATTTTATTATTATGTTGTATTACATTTGATTAATTCCCAGTTTTATTTATTTCTAAGCAGAAGAAATCTGCTCAACATTGAAAAATACAAAACCGAGAATGGGGAACTTGCTGAACAAGGAGCCACCGCCACCTATGGTGCTGGTCCCTCCTCTCTTCGACTTCCCTCCTCTGGCTGCCCGCACCAGGTTTTTATTTATTTTTATTTAGATTGCGAGAAATTATTAAAAAATGATTTGAGAGAGAGCAGAGTACAATTCTCATTTCAAGTTTGCTGCTATTTTAGGTATGGAATGGTATTACATTTATTTTGAATTATATATATATAATTGTAGGATGCTGGAGTCATCTTATAACATATTATTTGGGAAGTTGGCTTTGAGGTGCCTTTTTGAGGATTACTTTGAGGAAGCTTCACATTTTACCACAAGAATTATGCTGAAGCCAATTGATGATCCTCATGTCGATTTCATTGCAACTGTATCCATTCCACACTGTTCATCTTCCTTATTTTACAACTTTTTACTTTCAAAATTATGTTACTTTACTATTAGAAATGCATTTTATATGATTTATGATTTAGGCCCTATTTGGGGCTGCTTTTGCATCACAAATTTTTAATTTTTTGTCTTTCTGGATCGTTTTAATAGACTGATGTCAAAAATGAATTTTTGTATTTTTAAGCGAAAAACATTTTGAAAAACAACCTCAACTACACTTCCAAATAGGCCCTTAACCTTTGTTTTTTTCGCCCCTTAACATAAAATGATTAGCTTTCAGGTCCGCTAAACCATAAACCAGAGGAGAACATTGTGGGAAATGCTTCGTTTCGCTGGCAAAGGTTTTTTTTTTCCTCTCTCCTCTGTCCAAATGCTATATTGCAACTATTTAACAACGAGTCTTTATATGAGCAGTGATTTGGATGACCCTCATTCATTCATGGACCTTTTTGTTTCAAGTTCTGACCCGTGAGCAAAATATTACCTTGCCTTGTTATATTCCTTTTTTTTTTAGTATTTGTGCTCTTCTTTGCCGAGACCATCTAAACTTTAAATATACACCTCAGCATTTTGCAAATGCGCTCTTCTGCTTACTACCCTAAATATGGATTTGGAGCATTCGGCATTTTTCCATTACTTATGCGAAAAAGGTATGCCCCTCCTTACTGTTAGAATGATGTTAAATGAGTCCTCGGGTATCTTGGTGACTTTTATTTTTTCAAATTTATCCTTTCACAAAGGTCACGACTGTTGCAGAATATCTACAGAAGATTATGGTGTTGTAGGACTCAGATACGGTTCAGAAAACTTATCAGTTGGAGCTGCACTTATGCCCTTGGCCTGTATGTAATCTAAATTTATATAATGTCATTTTAGATATATAATTCATTTTAATGGCCATATATGCATGTGAGTGGATGGATGTATGGACGAGTATGGTCATGGGGTTCTCTTAATTGCTGCTTTCCATTTTTCTGCTCTCATCTTTATTTATTCTTTCTGTCTGGAAGATTTCCTAATGATACTGTATTAACATTTTCAGTGATTTTCTTTAGTTGAATCAACATGCTAACTTTATTCCTTGAAATACCATGTAGATGGGATGCAGGGGAAAAGGTAGTGGAGGGTAGGGTGGGGTAGGAAATAAATGCTAAACTGATATCTATTTAGGAATGCAAAATTTGAATGCCAGATGTGTTGTATAATTTCTACTCTTCATCGTTTGCAAAGACTATGTTTCATATTTAAACCAGTTCTGCAGAATTTACTACAGTTCTAGAACCTGGCTAAAATGATATTATTTCCATTACATCTCCCTTTCTCTTAAGCAAAAATGACGGGGCCTAGGGACAGAGCCAGCTGTATTTTGAGTGTATGCGAGTGGGGTCAATTGACTCCATTCAACTTTGACAATTGATAGTCGTAGCTAATAGTGAAACAAATATTTTGGACTTTTAGTCATTTGAGACCCCATTAACACACCAATGTTCAATCATAAGATAAGAAGCTGGAATCAAATTTATACCTTGATCATACAAATGATTTGTTGTTGTATTTCCCAATTGATCATGCATATTGCAATAAAGGAGGGCTGCTGTTCCTTACCCATGTATTTCTTTTTGTGCTCTATTAACAAGAAACTTTTCATTCATTATAAAAAAGAAACCTTCACATACATGAACACACAAATATATTTAAATATATTCATTTGAACATTTAAGATTAAAATTTTTGCTCATATGCCTTGAATGTTTTGTATCTGAGAAATAACAACTGCTCCAATAAATAAATCAAGGTTTCATCTGTTTAGTCATTTTATTTAATAATTCTTTCCATTATTTCTCACCCCTTCTGTCGTTTACTTTACATTTAGAATAATGTCTATCCTCTATAGAGATGGGTCTTTAATGATATAAACTACAAAACAAAATAAAAGAATACAGAAAAGAGAGTGGGGTGACATAGGGAACTAATGACTTTTTGTTACCATAATTCAGTCTTTAGATCGTATATTCTTCTTCTTTCCACTTTTCTAAGTTTGTTAGTAATGTATAATTAATTAATCGAGTGACTAAACTGAAAAAGGAAAATTCTGACTCCACTTACTTGGATCATCATCTTCTGGCCATATTACTTGGAGAAACTATCCTTCTTTGCATGTGTTTACTTGATCGACGCTTTGTATCCTAGAAATTATGAGTCACCAAATATGAGTGATTCCAGCTTTTGGAGATACTAGTTATTCACATATATTTTGGATATTATTGTTGTGATTTCCAGCTAAATATGAGTCGCCAAAGCATGCATGGCTAGTGAGCAAAATGGGAAGGCTAACTGTTGGTGTGCAATATGAGCCGCAATGTAAGTTTTACCCATGTTAAATTTATTTTACAAGTTTCTTAAAGTAGCCTCATGAATGTGAATATTGCTTCCTTTGCCTAGATGTAAGTTGGCTGTCTTCTCTTGATGTTGTCTTTTTTTTTTTCTTATTTATTCTTGTTTTTCTTGATATACTTCTTGAGTTCAATTGCTTTAAGGAGCTGATGTCAGTTCTTCTGACTGCATCCTATGCTTATTTTGATTAAGGTTTTCATAATCTTTGGAGTGCAAGTGTGTGAACATATTTGCATGTTTCTGTTAAATTGTTTGCACATTAAGAGTGTGTATAGAGTAGTCTAGTAAATGCATGCATTCTGAGATAGAAGAGAAAGAGCAAAGGGGAAGGGTTGCAAGGATTAGGCGGGTCGGATATTTTTCTGTCAATTAAATGAATGAAATTGATGATCATATGGATTGCAGCAACTGTCTTTTAAGGGAAATAACATAAATCTTTCGAGGGATCTAATTCATCTTTTTGCAAAATTTCTAAAATACTAGCTATACTGCTAAGAATGCTGACTTAGGGTACATTTGGTGAGCAGATGGACTAGATAGGACTGCACTGGACTGGATGGGACAAGATTGTCCCATGAAAAAATGCAGGGACCAAAATTTGGCTGAGATGGGAGAGAAACTGCTTTCGTCTTGTCCCACTTGCATAACAAAGACCATTACAAGTGAAATTGTCTTGTCATGTCTAATCCAATCTTGTACCGAACATGCCTTAAGCATGTTTAATGGGCCTTTTGACATGGAAAACTGGAGAGATCATATCCAATTTTGTAAAAAATTATAGAAGATTGGTTTCCAGTTATTAGTATTTTTCAATTTGCTAGTCCATATATTAGTTTGTTAAAAATGATACTTCATTGTTTTTTTTTAAAAAAAATTCTTTTGATAGACAAGGAGACAACTCTTAAAAAGTGGTGTGTAATGTTCAACTTGTTGATGTTGCTCTATTAGATGGAAGTAAAGATGGCGCTAAATACAAGAATTTAATGAATTGGAGTGCCGCAGTTGGATATGGAGTAGGATCTGGGAGCCCCTTGAGCCCTTCTTTCAATTTCAGTCTTGAACTTGCTAAAGCTTCCCAGGTTAGTTTCTTAAGCTTTTTTATTTTATTCTTTAAAGCTTTATTAAACTGCATGGTGTCATAGTATTTTTTGATGTGGAAAATGGTATCTTAATGCTAGCTTCAGGTTTTACATGATTTTGCTATATTGCAGACCCCTTGATGATGATACACTTAAGTTATGGTTAAAGAAGATCTATCTAGTACGGAAAATCAAAACTAAGTTATGCAATTCTTCATCAACAAAGAGGTTTTCTAGCCTAAGAATAAGTTATAAAGTTAGGTTTCTCAGTTTAAGGATTTGAATTTCAGTTTTGGACTATTTTGTAAGTAGGGGCAGAATTGTATGCATGTCCCTGCAATTCCCTTTCGTGGTAATTTCTAGAATCACCTTGAAGGTCTACTCTTATTTAGGAATCCGTGTCTTATTCTTTCATAGTTTATTCCTGTTTAGTTTCTAAGGATCAGTGATCCTAGTCTTTTATGGTTTCCTTGGTTTCCTAATCTATATAAATAGATAGAGATGGTGTGTTTTGGTTTTCACCACAGCTGAGTTATGAAATAAATTGAGAGTTATGTTATTTTGAAGTCTTGGTGCCTAAGGTTTCCTCTCCTTTCTCTTTTTCTCCTATTTCCTATAATTTTTATTCTCCCTTGCCATAATTTTCTGCTGATAGAGTGCTGCAGATTTCTGTTCGCAACCTGATTTCTCCTTAATTCTTGCTAAACAAGCTCTATTCAACCATAATTCCACATATAACAAACCCTTGCTCACAATGAATCCCCCATTGGACAAAAATCCAAAATATTTCTAACATGGCTTGAATACTAGCACTAGGTTCTGGATTTTGACTAACAATCAAAATGTGAAAGCATCTATTGCACTTTAGAAGATAATGATCATTTTCTGATGCTAAATTTTTTATTTGTTATTCATCCTATAATATGCACTTTATTGAGTGCTGATATGCTTATTTTCAACTGTAGTTCATTGCCTCGTTCTATCAACATGTGGTCGTCCAAAGACGGGTATTCTTCTCTTCTCTATCTGTTTTGTCCTACAAGTGGCTTTTTGTTTCCACTAATTATATATACAGCTTGTCATAAACTTGTTGACCATTAGGCTGATTTCTCACAAGCTATCATATTATTAATCGATTCCTTGTTTTTACATGTACTAGGTTTTATTTTGTTCTTTCTGTTTAGGTAGATCAAATTGAACATTTCATGGGATGGAATACATTAGTTATCGAGTTGTGAGTGGACTTTTGTGGGTTTTCATCAAAAGACATGCAAATAGTCTGATAGATAATCTCTACTGGTATTTCTGTAAACATAAGGTGCAGTCAGTTATATTAACCAGATGAAAACTTTATTTCCTTTCTCCTGTGTTCAGGGGATTTTTAATTACAAAAAGAATCTAACTTCTAGATTATTAGAGTATATGTTGTAACTGGATCTTTGGTCAAACAATTTGTATTATATTTCTATATGATTTCTTTCTTATATTGTAAGATGTTAGCTAAAACATGTTTAAGTTTTGCTTGTGGTGGTTTATCATCCATTCTTGCATGCTAGTTGCAGTTGGTTTGATCAGTTCCAAGAATTTTTCATATGCAAAAATGTTAAATGAAACCATTAGAAGGTTAATATATCTTGATCTTCTAGAATCGATAATGAAATTTGAATCTGAATATAGGTTGGTTTTCTTACCCATCTGCTGTTTAGAAATCAAGGAACAGCAAAACTAGAATGAACCATTATTTTATACAGCAGCTTGGTTAGGAAACATTGATATTGGATTCTGAGTGCCTAGGAGATAAATATGTTTTCCTGAATTCTGACAAGCTTTACTGCTTCAACTACACAGGTAAAGAATCCGCTTGAAGAAAATGAAATAGTTGGAATTACGAATTACATTGACTTTGGATTTGAGTTACAGACAAGGTATTACAAGTGACATTCTTGGAATGTAATCAATGTTATTATCAGATTTTAATGTGGTGAGTTTTGAAGGGTTGACGATCCCAAAACATCAAACAATATCCCAGATTCCACCTTTCAAGCTGCTGCTTCCTGGCAAGCAAATAAAAATTTCTTATTGAAGGTAGCTGTAATTCTGGTGCAATATTATTATTATAGTTTTAGATAGTATTGTGCTAGACACATGTCTGTACTCCAAACTTTTGCAGGGAAAGGTTGGACCTCTCAGCTCAACATTAGCATTTGCGTTCAAGTCATGGTGGAAACCTTCCTTCACCTTCAATATTTCAGGTGCTAGTGGTTATAAATAGTTTCAAGTATTCGCTCTGCTGTGCTGTCTGTGGATAGGTTTTGATTGCTTTTCTTTTTTTAGCTTAGACCATTATAAGTCTAAATTACATCACAATTATTAGCTACATTATATGGTTAGAATATTTATTTCAAACCCTTTTGGTTTGCATATCGATTTATAGTCTGGTACATTACATTTAAGGGATGGTGCTCTGCATATTCTAACTTGTATTTGGGCATGCAATGTAAAATGAAACACTCAAATGTTTTGTGGCATCTATCTCAGGCAAATAGTGGATTTTGTATTAATGATAAAAGTGAAATAGATGCTGTAAACTTTGAAATGTGAAAGTGCACCCATATCATGGAACAAAACTAGAGTGTGGTTCAAAATCACTTAAAAGACAATTAGATGGTTTGAAGTTGGGCTGATGTTCTGCATCGATGTTTTCTATTGGGATTGCTGCTTTAGTTGATGCATAACATGCTGAGTTGACTTGTTTTGTTGATGCATAGGCATTTTGATCCAGATATGATAAATCAATCAGAAAAGTTTTGGCAAGAAACATACTGATCTAGGATAAGTTGGTAGAAAAAGGTAGAAAGAAACTGAATGCCCTACAGGAGAGAAAAAAATTGAAGTCAAATGAAGAAAACCCTATAGAAGAGGGTAAACTGCTATTGAAGAGGGCTGAAGAATTGAAAGAAAAGCCTATGGGAGAGGATTCGAATAAACAGAAGAAACAATGCTTAATTCTGATCCTTAATTCATAATCATTAATGTTCTATGCCTTCTATAAAGAATATGGTGTTTATATAGACACCAAAATAAGTAGGAAATAAGAATCCTAATAAAGTATTACCTTTTAACAACAACACAATCGTAGTAAGCTACCTAAATAATAATAAAAGTCTAAATGTACTAAATTATAGACAAACAAGTAAACTTTCTTGTTCCTGCACTGCATCATACTCCGCTAGTTGGAGAAATCTCGATCACGAGTTTTGAAATTTTGGAGAAATAGAAACCGTGTTTGAAGCTCGAACCCAAAAACTTGAAGTCACTTCTGCACTCTAAGGTAAGAACAAGGTGTTTGTAGAGAGGAATGAGAAAGTCAGTTGCTTGTGTATGAATACATTGTTCCTCCAACTCTACTTGTATGAAGCTCCATTTTTTTTATTTCATCACAAATATTGTTTTTGTTGCTTTTGTTATAAGCGTGTAAACTGTTATGAGGCTTTGAGTTTTGTAACCAAGCAAATAATCTGATTGTTTTGTAGCTACTAGAGATCGTATTATTGGAAAGACATCATATGGTTTTGGAATCCGTATTGAAAATCTCAGAGAAGCCAGGTTCATTAATTTGTTTGTCCTTTTATAACCTAGTGTAAATATCTAAAAAAAGCTGCTGAGCAGTGATACTCTGCAAGCTCGAGAAACATGATCGAACTTGTTGCAGAAGTCATCAAGTTTTCATGTTTTTATGACAACTGGATCCTGACATGTTGACGAGCTTGCATGAGCTTGAGCTCTATGTGGTAATTGAAGTGTTCTAAATCTGAAATCTTTGCAAGCAACGATTTTCTATCCATACTGATAGTGCACATATGCAGTTATCAAAGAGCTGATCCAAATTTTGTAATGCTGACTCCAAGCAAGGAGCATCTGGCGGAGGGCATGATTTGGAAAATTGGGAAGCGGCCTATGCTGCAATCTGATGTAAATGCAGGGAATTTTGATGGTTTGCCAAGGGAATTGAGACCCCTTGGGAACATTTTGTAAATTTGAGTTTCTAAGCGCGTTCTTGTTCAAGTAGATAGCATAACTTATCATGGGTATTTCCATTGGCCTGTTAGATATCCTAGCCATGAGATGGAACCTGGGTGTCATTTGTCCTGCAAAATGGACTCTGGTGTTGCAATATGTTGACAAAAAATTGTTTAACATCGACAGATCTTTCTGTTGATTTAAGATTCTTGAGTTTAAATTGGGTAGGATGCTGATTATTATTATTATTATTTTTCCTTTGGTCAAGTTTGTTTGCTCATGTTGTGTTGTGGCTGCATTGCTCTTGTTATTCTAGGCACCAATACAATGCAGGTGCATTGTGTTAGTGTCCTGGAGAGCTTACAATGAGCAAAATAGACATCTCGGCAACGATGTCCATTTTTGGTCGATGGCTGCATAAAATAGTAGAGAGCTGGCCAATTTACCTCTGGAGGTTGAGTTCTGTTTTCAGTTGTAAGCCGTGCAGCCCTCGCATACGATCATTGACATCCTTGCCCTGTTCAAGGGAAAAGTGCTACCTCTGACTTTGAATTGAAGATGATAGGTTCAAATTTTAAGATGCATGAATAGTTCTGGTTCGTTTTTTTTCTGTTTTAAAAATGTTTTTGAAAAAAATTATTTTTTTTATTTTTTTAATTACTTTAAATTAATATTTTTTGATATTTTTAGATCAAGTGCTAATATGAAAAATGATTTTAAAAAATAAAAAAAGTATTATTTTAATATATTTTTGAATAAAAAATACTTTAAAAAGTATTTTTAAAACTCACATTGCTTTTCTTGCATGCTTCCTTTGATTAATTAATCAAAGAAATACAGCGTATCACATTTAAATTATTGAACAAGCTACAAGCTCCTGAATTCGAGAAAACTGATTACAAGATCAAAGCACGATTGTTATAAATGGAGGAAGCAATTGATATATCTATCTTTAGTCTTGAACCACAGCAACGTGTGAGTAATTGACTAGTTTATTAATGAATCGTAAATCTCTATTGTACGAAACAACTCTATTTTGATAAAAACAAATGTGTTTGTCGTGATAAAAAAATCAATTGTTCATTGTTTCCCTCGCCAACAATAATCACCAAATAAACTCGGTTTCACTATTCACTACATGAGCTATGCAGTTTTGAATTTTTTTTGTTTTTAGTTTTATCATTCCAAGTTACCTTTTTTAATTTTTTATATATTAATATTTCTTTCAATTTGATTTTTGTTGTTTTAGCATTTCATATTTTAAAAATAATTAACGAGCATCAGCAAAATAATTCATTAAAAATATCAATTCAGTCAATTATAAGATCTAAAACAAAGAAGATCCAAGAAAAATCGACAAGACTCAAGATGTTTGGGTTGAAAATTTATAAATTTGTCAAGTTGGTTCTTTATGTACTGTTTGAGCTATACATGAAGTTACATGTGGAATCTTGTTGCGATTCCAATTGATATAAAAACTAGACATCTCAAGCTTTTTATTCATTTATGGTAGGTCTAATAACTCATCCACGTGAAAAAAAACATGTTTAAAATAAGGATTAAAATCTATAAGCAGACAAAAAAAAATTAAAAAATGATTATTTTTCATATGGTTTGTAGATTCTTACAAAGCAAAGATTTAATTACATGTGGAATTCTTATTTTGCAAGGATTCCTTATTTTCTAAGAAGATCAATTAGGCTAAGAAGATCAATTAGGCAACAACCCTTATCTAGTGAGGATCTCATGTGCAAGAACAATCCTTATTATTCAAGGATATTAGAAGCAGTCTTGGATTTATTTTTTTTCAATATACAATTTACACTAACAAACATTTGGTTTTTTTTAAGAGACTTGAATTATTTTCATAATAATATTTTGTGTGTGGCGAGGCCGCTCGTACTTTTAGTTTTTGGACTTATCAAAGATCAACTATTTTTGTGGTATTCTTCCTTTATACTTACATTTCATGACTTGTTATAATAATAGTGATGGGGTATTTTTCATCTAATAACATTAGTGTCTTGGTTCAGGTAATCATTATACTAAGTTCTTTATTGTAATATGATTTTAGTTTTATTGGGTTGCTCTTTCTAGCGTGTGAGTTTTTACCCTCTATGTTCGCATCACATTTTGAAAAAAAACTTTCCTTTATGTTTTTGTCGCATATGAGCGCGCGTTGTAGCTGGACATCGGAGTCGAAGAGTTGCCACCTAGTTGTTTAGTTCAATGTCACTAAAAGACCTGTGTTTACTAATCTTATTAGAAATTTCAAGGGCAAGAGATTAGTTGTGGCCAGGGAATATATTAATACCCTTAGTACACCTTACCTGAGGTAAGCTGCATTATGTGGTCTATATATGGTTTAAAAGTTTTGATGGGTTCCTAACCGTTGTCTGCTTATAACTCAAATAAAGATTAACTCTCATGAATAAATGTAGCATTTCAAATTTATTATAGGCTCGTATGGTCAGATAAATATTTATGGGAAGGGTCTATGTAGGCACTCTAACAGGATTCAAATATCCTTGAAGGCAAAAGGTTTCTTTATAACTCGTATATTGTGGTGAAAATACTCCCAATTAAAATTGATAAATATCTAAAATAATCCTAAAAATTTTCTAGTCAACTCTTAGTATTTAAATACTAACCTACTTATAAGTCCAACATTTATATTAGGATATTAACTATTAATTTTTATGAATTAAAATTTTAGAGTTATTGAAATATTGACCAAATTCTTAAAGAATTTTACAAACTTGGTGTAAATTCCAAAAAATACAGAGGAAAACCAACACAAGTATTTTTCTAAAACCATGCTAAAAAATTTCTCTCTTTTTTATAAATAAAAATGCAATTTTCATAAAGATTAAGCTGCATGCAACATGCAAATTTTTTTTTTCGTTTTTAATTTTTTGAAGGCCATGTTTGGCAAAACCATATTTTTGTTCAAAACAAAATTGTCAAAACAACAGGTCTAAGGACATGTTTGCCAAACACGCTTTTAAGTTAAAATTCATTTTATCAAAACAATGGCAAACCAAAAAATGCCTTATAGTATTTGACTCGATTTTGACACTCTAGGTCGACCCGAAGACACTAGTTCAACCATGAACTAAATAAAAAACCAAGGTTTCACACAAAACTAAACCAGAATAGGGATTTAAATTGAAACAAATCAAAACTAAAAAAAAATACAAAAAACATAAATTTTTTTAATGAAAATGGATCAAACACCAATGAAAATGAAGAACACAAAGAACAATGAAGAACATTCAAACTCAAACCTAACAATATAAACATTAAACTATACTAGATTTCAAGCAATAAAAGGCAAGGTTTTGTTCTTAATCAGGTATAGATCAAGAATCAAGCATCCATGTTCTTCAATTGACACTTAAAAGCCACAATTTGATCAAAATATGTTTGAGAAATTAAAAGAATCCTAGAATCTAAATACATGAATATGTGTTATTGGTGCCTTTTAACCCTAGATTGTTTGCTAAAGATGACAAACTAACATATTTGTGCCAAGAATTAACCTAAAATAGCTAAAAAACAAAAGGCTAAGACAAAATTCATGTGAAGAACATGAACCTAAAAATTGGAACATTTTCAGAAATTGAAAAACTAAGGCCAAAACCCAGATTTGGCCTTTTAGGCTTAAACACACTATTTTTGGTCATCACAAACCACATTATCAATATCAAGCATAGTTTAATCCAAAAAACAAACAAATAACATCAATAACATGCATGAAGTTTCAAAGTTCAAAACTACTAAAGCTAAATAGCAAACATATTCATGCTATTTGAATTCAAAACTTGATATTTTTAACATCTATATGCCAAAACATACTTATATGAACCATTAACTTGCACTAAAAAAATCAAATGATCAATATATTTTTAAAATCTTCAATCCACCAACAAAAACAACTTACTATTTTATTACAAAAAAATAGATTCAAACACCAATCACAATACCTCAAATACATCATTAACATGTTATTAGGCTAAAAACACAAAATCAAACAAGCATTTAAACCAAGAATCATGCCTTTAGTGCAATCCTTACTAATATGTTATTGATCGAAACTAGAACAAACTATCATAACAAAAACTTAAGCAATCTAAAATATACTTAAAACAAGAACAAAAACAAAACAAACTTCGCCAAAAAAATATTAGATTATTCCAGCACCAAAATCAATTAAAAAAAATGCAAAATGAGCTCAAACAACATCAAAAGAGGTTTAAACATTAAGAAATCATGAATGAGCAGTCACATGGACTCCACCATTGAGTTTTCACATGGTCATACCTTCTCCAAGCTTGCTAGCTATAGGCTACTACTTCCTTTCTCTTTTCCTTCCTTCTTTCCCTTTATCTTTCTATTCTTTCTAAAGCTTACTGGACTTTATATGTTAGGTCTTTGAACCTTCACACTAAGGTCTTTTTACAGAGTATATCCTCACGTTCCTCTCTCTTTCTCCTCTTTTTTTATTTTTATTTCTAGGGGTATTTGTAAGGCTTTTCTAGGTTTTTAGTGGATTTCTTCAAATATTGATCAAAAATCAGTCATTTAATCAAAATAAAAGAGCTCTGGACAAATGTTAATAGCTAAAACTTTTTTCCTTCAATAGTTGTTGGGGATGGTGGTTTTGCCTAGGGGGTTTTCTCTTTCTTGAAGACAAAGACATGCATTTTCCACCTTCTGATCTTAGATGAAAGATTTATGGCCCTTGATAAGAACCCTTTAGGAGTTTTTAAATGGTTTTGTATAAATAGGTATCTCAATCAAAGTTGACTAAGTTGACCACTTTTAAGACTTCGCTGAAAAAATTCCGATGTAAACGTCATCAAAGACCACCTGAACTTGGTAGTGGAGATGTAAACCTTTTATTTAAATCTATCATTACTCTATTTGAAGGTATGTAGCTCCACATTTATTCATTTGAAGGTGCTAACTCGATTAACCCAGAATCTGGAAATACAGTGATAGTTGATTAAGACAAGATGTTAGAGATTTTTATGGAAGGATTGAGATGTAAACACCTAATTTCATGGAAATAAAGTTATAGAAGGGATGCTCTTCTTCTATTTACAAAAACCTTAAGTCATTTGAAGGTCTAGAACTTCATAACGAGCTTTTAGAAAGTACAAACCCGATCATCCAAAACTGTTAAGCAATAAGATCAAAAGTGGGTGAACGACACATCATCTAGGTTAAGCCCTTAAAAATTAGGGTTTTTAATTTGGGATGTGACATATTTTATTTTAGTCACTATACTTCCAATTGTTTTTAATTACACCTGTAATTACCTTTCAAACTCTTAATTTCAAGCAATTTCACCCTTGTCAAACTCAATCATCAGCCGCAAAGTTTAATGACATTTTTATCTTGATCACTAATTTCTGATTTGTGTATTTGGACCAGTAATTAACCATCAAGCTTTTAATTTTCTTTAATTTGGCCTTGATTGATCAATTTAATCTCTTGAAGTCCCGCGCCTTTTACAATTTGATCATTGATTTTGAATTTCTTCAATCAAAACCCTAATTGGCTATTAATCTTTATTTTTTAAAAAATTAAAGCCTTTGATTTGACCTATTAAACTTTTCAAAGTTCAATTTCAATCCCTAAACTTCAATGTTTTTCAATTAACACCCAAATTGAGTCCAAAAAACTAATTTCCCTCATAATTAAATCCTCAATAAAATTAATTAAGCCTTCTAAAATTCTCATTGACTCCCTACTCATCCAAATTTGTATTTCCTTACCCCAAACAAAAATATTTTCACTGAATAGGTCTTTTGTCAATCAGAATTGGGTCATTAATTTTGTCAATCTTATACATTATGGTGCTCTAACTTTTCCACTTGTCATTTTGGTTCTTTACCACCAACTTAAGCTATCTTCTAGGTTTTCTTCATATGAATTCTCTTGTATTTTTGGATTTTCTTTTTTTCTTTTCTTGATTTGTTTATGGAATAAAAAATGGATAACAACAGTTTTGGTCCTTGTATGTTAAGAAAGGAGAGAAAGTCATTGAAAATGTTGAAGAGAGAGAAAGTTCTCTGATGATAACATTCCAGCTACTAAAAAAGTTGATTTTTTTTGTCAATAAGTTTGTTGATTTTTTTTAGAGTTCAATATAGATGATGTTTTTCTTTAATCATGCTGGAAAAAATAGATCATGGTCCTTAATTTTTTTATTCATTTATTTTTAAGGTTTAAGAGAGATTAAAGGTTGTTTTAGGGTTGAAAAAATTGGATCCTGATTTTTCAATCATAGGAGGTGATCACAAACTAATGTAGAAGATGATAGGTCTTTTGCTTAAATAGATCGTCTAATTTAAAAAAAAAAAACTAGAATGGACGATGCACCTTCGATAAACAAAAAAAATCAACCAGGCACACATGTTATTTTTATACTGGAAAAGAGCACGCGCCTGACCTCTTTTTTAACTTTTCATTATTATTTTTAATTTTAATTAATACCCTCTCACTTAAAAACAATTATATGGCTCACTTCTTTAGAATAAATCTTTTTAAATATTTTCTTAGTTTTATAAGGCTTTAAAGATATTATTATAATTTATCTTTATTTTCTTTTTTTATATCTTATATAAATAAACTATATTCATGTGACACATTTATGAAAAATGAAATTTATTTGTTCTTAGCAAACATAATTAACCTCTAAGATAAAATAAATAAAAACATATAAAATTAAAAGGATAGTGAGGTTAAATATTTGCATATGCATCTATTTTTTGCTTTTACTAGGAAAACTAACATTTTACTTTAATATTTAATTAGAAATAATAATTATTTATTGACTCATATATTATTTTTTAAAAATGTAAACAACATATTCCAGTTTCTCAATTAAAAAAAATCATGATACTATAAAATGCATTTTTAATGCCGAAATTGTTTTTTACATCACTAGTTAAAATTGAACTAAATGATGATTCGCTCTATAATGGAATGCCACTTCCTTTTAATAATAAAAAAACAAGCCAAATTGACCTATTTTTCCCAAAAATATTTAAATGATTTTTATAATTATATTTACTTTAATTCCTGAAATTTGAATTTATATAATTTTATTTTTACATATAAAATAATGCTTCGCCAATAATAGAATTATAAATAAGTTTAGTCGAACCAAGTTTTGATATTCTCAAACTTACCTAATTTTAACAAAGGTTAAACTAGGCTTGTTTCTCTAACAAGCGTAAAATTCTTTTAAAGTGTGTTTATTTTTGTGGTGATTTTTATGGTCGTGGTTCGAAAAAATTAGTTTTTAAAAAAGCATTTAAAAAGCAAACAATAGATAATATATAAATATTGTTAAACCCAAACCATACCCAACCCAAGATATATACATTTGTATCATATAGATATATATATATATATATATATATGTAGAATATTTATAATTTTTTTAATACAATATAATAATACATATCACAATATTGACATAACACACACACATATTTATGTTAAATTACACATTCATATATTACTATTTTATTTTATGTTGAATATTAAATATTACTCAAATAATAGATATTCATATAGATACTCAAAACTCAAAGGATATAATATCTAAATTTATTACACATTTAGTGATACATAGGATATTGATATAGTAAAATCTTGATTTGTGGATACCTATTGACATTTCTATTTTTAAATCTTGAACCCAACACCTAAACAAGCTTATTAAGGATTCATTTAGGAAAGTTGGCTATGGCTTTTGAAAGGCTATAAATTATAGCTTTCATAAATAACATAATGTGAGCCTGAAAAGTAAAAACCCTTGAACTCATACATAATAAAGAACAAATCCTAGAAAGTTACGATCAAATTTAATGATAGTGAAAACTTGACACAATTATTATCTGAACTATGACATCAAAGTTATTGAAATAAAGACTCCAACCCAATGATTATATTGAATCGCGAACTAGAAGTATAAAGAAAAATACCATAAAGACAATTGATCTTTGATAAGTTCTAACAGTTCAATTAAAAACTAATATATAAGAACAATCCTCACACAAGTATATAAAATATTATTTTAGAATCAAAATTTGTTAAAAAAACCCTAAACTCAAATAAATAACCTTATTTGTAATAGGTAAAAAAAATCCTAAAACAAGGCTGAAAAAATAACAAAAGAGTTTTAAATAAAATAGAAAAAAAAATCCTAAACCAATTAAGAAAATAATGCAATTCAAATATAATAGATTCTAGACCTTATTGGAGGGCCTTTTAAATGTTTAATGGTTATGTAATTTTAACAATATATAAAACAAGATCTCAAGAATATTCTAGGAAAATTTCAGTCCAATCTAATGATTGGATAAAAAGATATGCTTGCTAGCGTAAAACTATGAATTAGAACAAATAAGCCTAAAATTACCTCTAATTGTCCAATTCACAAGCTACCAACTTGGTATCCTTGAAAATTAAGGATTCATTGCAAAAAAAAAAAACTCCTAAATTGTTGAATGTTTTTCCTTGCATGAATAAGACTTCCAATGTTGCCAAAGCTATAAAAACAATCTTTCCTTTTAGAAGAAAGATTATTGTTGTATAAGGAATCCTTGCAAAATAAGGATTGTTTGCTTAAAAATTTTAATCCAGACTCGAAATACATCGTTGTCTCTTTTCTGGATGAATTATTGAGCCTACCATATATGGATGAAAAGTTTAAGATGTCTAGTTTTTATCCTAACTTGAATCGCAACAAAATTTCACCTATAACTTCAGGTATGACCTAAATAATACACGAAGTTTTAGTATGGTAAATTTGCATTTTGTTAACTTAAAAATCCAGAATCAACTCAATTAATTCCTCCTGGATCCTCTTTAGTTTTAAATCTTGTAATAGGCCAAATTGACACCTCTAATAGATCCTTTTATGAAGCTCACTGATTCACATTATTCTTTCTTTTCTCAAAAGCATTCATCCTTTAATCAATTCAATAATAAAAATACCATAAATGGGTAATACATCTTGATAATCCTACAACAAATAAACATAAACACTATTTTGCATAAGATTGTTATTATAACATACAGTCTTTATTATACTTTATTTTTTTTCTTTGTAAATAATCCCTCTTTTCTTTCTCTTCTTTTGGCCAACTCTCTAAATTCTTTCATCTCGATCACTATTTTCTTGTAAGCTAAACCCACTGACATATTCCAAATAGTCACATTCTTTACTAGGATCTCTTCACTCTCATATATGTGAATAAGCACATGAACTCCTTCGTAATGGATTAAACTTCCATATCAAGGTCTATGATGCTCTCCCTCGTATCCATATGTAGGTAATTGATGCATTAAAAGACAACAACACTTCTCATCCTTATTATTAATGTGACATCTCGAAAAAAAACTATTCTCTTTGCTAATCCAAATCATCATCTTTGACTTGTAAACTAAATACATGTCTAACCCCAAGTGACTCACCCTTAACTGGATATTCTACATCTTCATCATTAGCTTTATTAAGATCAGAATCAATGATGTCATCTTTCTCAGGATATTAGTCCAATGGACTTTCATTCATTGAAGCCTCCATCTCAAACGATTTGACTTCAGTCTTTTAAAGGTTTAATACCATCTAATTTTATTTTATTTTTTTGCATCTTTTGGTACTAGAATGAAGTTTCCCATTTTCAAGTAGTTTATTTAATTTTACAATAAACATTGTAAGTTATCAATCCTAGTTCACCATGACAAATCTCATACAAGTTTTATTTATCATTAACCTTCACAACTTGAAGCCTTAGTTTATCTTGCCTTCTTACATTAGGAACCCTTTAAGATTGTATGTTTCTTTTTTGCAAACTAGAAATCATGACATCTTGTCCTTCCTATCAAACACCTCACCAAACCATATCCATCCTCTCAAATTGTTGCTGCATAGCTTAAAACATAAACACCATGTTTTCCCTTTTCTTTGTAGATGATGATTCATCTTTGAATGACAAAATTGAAATAACATAATAGTAACAAGAAAATATATTTTCACAGACTCCTTCATGTGTTTACACTTAAATAGATTTCACTCCACAAAGTATGTCAAAATAACTTTGAAATCAAGATTTGAAACTAAGAAACCAAAAAACCAAAGAATATCAGATTATATGTGTATATCTTTTCATTTATGAACTCAATCTTTTGTAATTTCAAGCTTGCAACATAATTCAAATATTTTTTTTTTTGTGATTTCACTTCTCTTATATATATATGTGTGTGTGTGCGCGCGCGGGCGCGCGTGTGCACTACTTACTTTCTTTTAACAATAACAAATTTCAATGGCTTTTGTTTTTAAACTATGCCACACATTTTAGAATTGAAGAAAGAATACAAAAAACAAAATGGAAAATTTAAGATAAAGAAATATAAATTAATTTTAAAGCCTTACTCTGATAATAATTAATGAGAACCTAGAGGGTAAAAAACCTTGATCCTACACACAAGAAAGAACAAATCCTGAAAAGATAAAATCAAATTTAAAGATAGCGAAAAACTTGACACAATGATTACCTAAACCAAAATAACAAAATTATTGAAATGAAGATCCCAACCCAATTATTATAAGAAATCATGAACTGAAAGTATAAGGAAGAATACCACAAGATAGTTGATCTTTAATAAGTTCAAGGTAATTAAAGAATCAATATGTATGGGCAATCCTAACACAAGCACATAAAAATATTATTATGGAATCAAAGCCTGTAAAGAAAATTCTAAATAAAAGTTAAATAACCACATTTATAATAGGTAAAATTTACTAAACAAGGCTGTAAAATAGCTAAGGAGTTATAAATCAAGTAGGAAAAGAATTCTAAATCAACTAGAAAAATAATATGATTTTTGCATAGTGCTTCTAGATATTATCACAAGGCCTTTACAATTTTCTGTCATTATAAAATCTTATATATAAAAGTAATCTTTTGGCAAAATTTCAACTCAATCCAATGGTCGGAATGAAAGTTATACTTATAAACATAAAATTATACATTAGAAAGAAAAAGCCCAAAACCGCATCTAATTGTCTAATCTGCAAGCTACCAACTTGTCATCCTTGAGAATTAAGGATTTCATTCAAAAAATAAAATCCCAAGTTGCCTACTTTGTTTCCTTACAAAAATAAGACTTTCAATGCTATCAAAGTTGCCAAAATCTTTCCTTGTAGAAAAAAAATCGTTGTTGTATAAATTTTTGCACAATAAAAATTGTTTTTTGGTGGATCTCAAGTCTGACCTCAAATACATCATTCTCTCTTTTCATCATGAGTTACTAAGACTATCAAATATAGATAAGAAACTTGAAATGTTTAGTTTTTATCTCAACTTGAATCGTAATAAGATTCCACCTGTAGCCTTAAATATGCTCCAAACAATACACAAATATCTAATCTAATAAATTTATAACTTATTAACCCAAACATTCAAAATCAACCTAATTCATTTCTCTTAATTTTTTTTTATTAACGTAGGTGTTTGGGCCAGCTTCCACGCACTTCGACTAATCCCATGGGCCTTGAAATTAATGACCATGTAAGCTTTTAGTAGACCAGAGATTTATAAAACTCAAACTAGTAATTTTTAAAGAATAAATTTAAAACTTGATCATTTAAGTTATATTTCTCAAAATTATTTTTAATCCTTTTAATTTTAAAACTCGTAACAATTTTAAACATTAAAAAATAATTTGTTGGATTTCACTAGAATGCACTAGAACATGGTATGTCCTTAAAATCATCAACTCACTCAGAGATATTTTTAAGATTTGATATACCAGAATCAAATAACTAGATTAAAAGTGTTTTTGCTTACACGCAAACATTCGAATAATCAAAATCAGGGAACCTGACAACGGGAGCAGCAATCCACTAGAGCAAGGGCGGGCCATATCAATTATCATCACAAGGCTGTGACTCTGAGCGATAATGGAGTTCATTTTAGTTTTTTTGTTTTACATGGAAATCAGCAAATAACTAATAAATTAGTAGTTTATATATTTGTTTATGGACTATATTTAATATCGAAACCACCTCCATCGACATCGAGAAAATTGAAAGAAGGAAATGGCCGGAGCTGCATCTTCTTCTTCTCTTATTTCAACAGGCTTCCTTCTCTGTCATTTTCCTCAGTTTCCGAAGAAGAAAGCAACAACACTCGCTCTATCCTCCAAATCCCACAACAATAAAATATTCCTCCACAATCACAAGCAACATAAATTAGCTATAAACACCACCACCACCACCAAATTATTGAGGGATTCTTTTCTTGTAGTGTGTACATCAGTCGCCTTATCATTCTCTCTGTTGATTGGGGATTTAGACTCTTCTGCTTTGGCTTTCGTTATCACCACTACCACTCCTCGTAAATTGCAGTCCGATGAACTCGCCACTGTTCGGCTCTTTCAAGAAAACACTCCTTCCGTTGTATACATCACCAATCTTGCTGTCAGGTACGCTTCCTTTTCCTTTACCTTTTCCTTTTTAATTCTTGATTCTTTAAATTAATTAATAAAGTTAAATTTACAGACAAGATGCATTTACGTTGGACGTGCTGGAGGTGCCTCAAGGATCAGGTTCTGGGTTCGTGTGGGACAACGATGGTCACGTTGTCACTAATTATCACGTCATTCGTGGTGCTTCTGATCTCAAGTTAGTCCCATTAATGACTTTTACTTTCCTTGAATATATTGCTGTTATTAGAGTAACTTTAACTTGCTTGTGGTGTACCTTAATTAGGGTCACTCTTGCTGATCAATCAACTTATGATGCAAAAGTTGTTGGCTTTGATCAAGATAAGGATGTTGCTGTATTGCGAGTTGACGCACCCAAAGATAAGCTACGACCCATTCCTGTTGGTGTCTCCGCTGATTTGCTTGTTGGTCAGAAAGTGTTTGCTATTGGCAACCCTGTGAGTGAGTTTAATTATATACCCAGCCCTAGAATTTGGGTGGCATATAGCATTGAATTATGAAACCTACATGAATTTGTTGTTAGAATCCATCCCCCCCTCTTAATCCTAATTTAATTTATATATAATATATTTTGTCCCTTTAATTCTCCAAAAAAATTTGATTAAAACCTGATTTTGTAACAATGTTTAGTTTATTTATAAGTTCCTGATTGAGGGTTTGGACATCATGTAATTGCACCACTGTTTAGTTTATTGTAAAGGTTACCCTAATTGACAATCCGATTTTCTGATTTTTCAGTTTGGACTTGACCATACTCTTACAACCGGCGTCATCAGGTATGAAATCCAGCAGAGTTTATTTTATTGTGTTCGTTTGTATTGTTACTTTTAGAGACTCATACACACACAATCATTGAAACATTATAGGTTTGATTATGATCTCCATCTACGCTAATGCTCCAACAATTGGCTGCAATTTGTTTTGAAGCTGTGATTCAACTGAAAAGATTTGGAAATAGCATGTAATTACAGTTGATTAGATTTTGCTTTCTGTTTCATGTTTGCTGGAGATATGAATGCCATATACACCAGTGATCACATATGTTTTCATTGCCATGTCATTAACTGATAAAAGAACAGCAAACAAATAAATAAGAAAGTACAAATAAGACGAATGGTTCCGGTTGTCATTTCGGTTGATATACCCATATGTCTATGTATGAGACACCATTTTGCTAACATGTTATTTCTGCTCTTTTCTAGCGGGCTTCGTAGAGAAATCAGTTCAGCTGCTACTGGCCGTCCAATTCAGGATGTAATACAGACAGATGCTGCTATTAATCCTGGGAATAGTGGAGGGCCACTTCTTGATAGTTCAGGGAGCCTTATTGGAATAAATACAGCCATATATTCTCCATCTGGTGCATCCTCTGGCGTTGGATTTTCGATTCCAGTTGACACTGTACGTCATCACTCATGCCCTTGCTTTTTTGTTTTCACAATGAACTTTTCTTCAGACATTATGACATTTGAGCGGAAGGAGAAACTTTCTTCTCTTGTGCTTGTGAATAATTTACTAATCCTCATTTTTGCAAAGCTAGGTAAGTGGCATTGTTGATCAGTTGGTAAGGTTTGGAAAAGTTACAAGACCCATTTTGGGTATTAAGTTTGCACCTGATCAATCTGTGGAGCAGTTGGGGGTAAGTGGAGTGCTTGTCTTAGATGCTCCTACAAATGGTCCAGCTGGCAAAGCGGTAAGTTTTATTCTTTCTTTCACATTTCTTCATAAAACTTTCTATCAAACCTACCTTTCTATTCACTAGGTAAAATGGTTGGGCTTCATGTCCTTAATGGCGGTGTCAAAAGAAATTTTAAGTTCTACTTTCATTCATGTGTGAATCTCTCTTCTGCAGGGTTTGCAACCAACCAAACGTGATGCTTATGGCAGACTTATTTTGGGTGATATCATAACTTCTGTGAACGGAAAAAAGGTTACAAATGGCAGTGACTTGTACAGAATACTTGACCAATGTAAAGTGGGTGAGCAGGTATGGTTTTGAGTTTCTTTCTTTTTTTTTTCCTTCGACTAAAGTTTCCATTTCTTTTGATCGAGGATGGGAGTTTGGTTTTAAGAGTAAGTTAGTGTTGTTTGCCATGTTTCCACTTTGGAGTTTAGTAATTTGAAAGTTGCCATGGAAATTAAGGGTTCCATTTGGTATAAATTATGCAAATTGATTCAATTTTTTTTAAAATAAAAATTTTGACTTGAAAGAAAAGCTATAAATATTTTTGGTTAGAAATAAATTTTGGCTCAAATCTTAAGGTTGTTACAAAATCGAGTCATAAATTTTGTTTTAATCAAAAGTATAAATTTGCAACTTAAAAAAAAAAAAAAACTTTAGACTTGAAATAAAAGCTATAAATATTTTTGGTAGAAATAAATTTTGGCATAAAGCATAAGGTTGTTTCAAAATCGAGTCATAAATTTTGTTTTAATCAAAAGTATAAATTTGCAACTTTTACTTAATGATTTATACTGCCTTCGATCTTCAAAAAGTTATAATGAGTCATTTTTTGGGTACATACTTTTAACTTAACTCATTTTTATCTTAAATTTTATGAAAATTAATTTTCAATTCATGACTCAAAGTCAAACGGAATTTAAAACCGTTCCATTATTGTCTAGAGGTGAGGTAGAATGAAGTTCATGTGTGTCAAATACAATAGATATCAGTTGAAAATAAAGACAGGATACATGGATAAAATACAATCGTCCCTACTATGCATTCCACATGATTTTGTCTCTGTATTTTGTGTTTGTTGGCCTAGTCTATAGGTGATGTGGTAGACTTAGTCTACCTAATAATTGTTCTTTAGTAAGAAAGTGGTAATGATGAGATCATTGACTGAAAGTAGTGCAGCAATGAAGCAATAGCATCTCTTTGTGGTTGTGGTACAATTATACTGGGAAAGATATCCTTTGAAAACCTGATGTTGGGTCTTCCTGTTCCATGCACTTACTGGATTCTTGGATGTTTTGCTGATGACTGTTGATGTGATGGACAAGTCACTATGTTATGCCAACCTTGAGCTACTTTAGTTAATGTATGACATTGAATTATTCTGATAGTTATTGTTTGGTATCAAACTGTTGTGATACTCAGGTGACAGTGGAGGTGTTGCGTGGTGATCACAAGGAGAAGATTCCTGTAATACTGGAATCAAAGGCTGACGAGTCTTAATGTGTAAAAAGTCTGGCCTGTATATTTGATGCAGTACATGCATGGGGGAATGCAGTAAACGGCTGACGATTATTTTGTGTATTAATTGTTTCACAAGAAAGGTTCTTGCTGTATTCCTTGTAAGTATTAAAAAGGACGCAGCCTCACAAACTGTCTTCATCAAGGTGCTTAATATCATTCGTGTCAGAAGAGGAAATGTAAGTCACGCCAAGCAGTTCATGTTTAGTGAAATGACAATTTGATCTCCAGATGTCACACACATCCTGACTATTCTTACTGCTTCATGGCATCTCTCATTTATTGTCAGATCAAGGTTCCGACTATAGAGGACTAGAATACTACTTTACCAGCTAGCATATATGATTACCCTAGACATGCTTCGGCTAAGGCTCATAGCAACGATCATACTTGGCATGGTATGGTTATAATTTCTTACTTCTTTGTTTTTTTTGTTTTTTGAACCTGCTGCAGTTATTTGTTTCTTTAGCCACTAGTGATGATCGATTGATGTCTAATTCAATTTTAACCTACCGGAATGAAGTAATGACTTTTGGCAGCAGCCTTGATATAGAGATTGAGTGCTGCAGCATGTAAAGTCCAATGATACTCGAGAAGAATCCTCAATTAAGGAAAGGACAATAGCATACAGGCAGAATTATAACACCAGTCCAATATATATAGACCAAAAGTAGTTTTAATTATTGGTGGTTATTTTCGGTTTGATTTGGTTTTTATCTATAAAAAATAATCAAACCAGTTTTTTTTTAAAAAAGAAAAATCAAAACTGAATCAAACCGATCGGTTTGGGTTCGGTTATTGATTTCAAAAAACTAAGAAAATCTATATGATTTTTTTGGGCTTTTAATGAGCTGTCTGATGGGCTTTCTCATAGGCTTTTAATTGATGTTCATATGTCTAACTTTCTTAGAAAATTTTAAAGTATATTTTATTTTTTTTTACCACTAAATATTCAATTATATTAAATTGTTAGTGTCAATTATGTGTTCAATATATTTTTTGCCTTCCTAATATTTTTCTTCTGTTTTGTTTGAGTACGTAGGACTCCTGCTATAAAAAAGTTTAAATAATACACCGAATAAGTTAAAATACAAATTACAAATTACAAAGTATGCCTTCAAAGGGCTTAAAAAAAACAGCAACAAATTATATTATCATAAAACACTTCAAGCCAAAAAGATAAATTTTTATTTTCACATCTTTTTAATCAAAAAACACATCAAGAACAATGCACTTTGATTTCTTAATAATTAATACTATTGACATCAAAACCTGAAATTAAAAATCTAGAATTATAACATGATAAATTAAATTAGAAGATATAAAAATAAAATGCAATATTTTTACCATACATTTTCAATATATGCATCAATTTTTAAACTAATTATCATCCGTTGCTAGATGTAACTTTCCATCAAATTCTACAAAACAAAAAATTAAACATGTTAGAATGAAAATGTATTAATTAATAAATCATAAAATAAAATATGTAAACTTATATAAAAAAATTTTACATGATTCATGATTTTTGTAGGTTTTAAAATCATTCATCAAGGTGCTAATAACGGTTGGAATTGGTCCATGATGCAACCAATTTTGACAACAAATAAATGCTTGAACTATTATTGGAGATAAAGAACTTCAAAATTGATCGAGTATACAACCACCTATGCTAAAAGCTAATTCAGAAGCCACTGTGGATATAGGAATAGCTAGAACATGTTGTCCAACCTTCGAAAATATCTTATATTTTGAAGCATTAATCTTCCACCAACCTAAAATATCTAATTTATCATCATTAGGATCCTCACAACCATCAACCAAATACCTCTCAACCTCATTTTTATTTTCCACACTATCATCCTCTTGTAAATGCCTTTTGAATCGAGCTAATGTGTTAACATCTACCTCCATGTCATCAATAACATCATTAACATCCTGTTTATGTCTATTATCATCCACTACTTCTTCAGTTTTCAAATAAAACTCATATAAGCTCACCAAATTATCTTTCACCTTTTGTGTTCGCAATTGTGCTTTGCCATAATCATACAACTCACCAAAATAAAATTTCACATATTTCAACTTAAGACGTGGATCCAAAACATTAGCCACATATAATAAAAATTTTTGATTTACTTCACAACCCCAATACTTCTCAAATTTTAACATCATTCTCATCGCCATTCCACTTAAAAGATTATTTTTACTTTTACACAACTGCAACAAGTTTGTATGCATGTAAATCAATTCATTGAAAAAAGAATTTGATGTGACATGTAATGAGCCAAAAAATCTCAATGTAACCATGTAAAAGATTTTTAAGAACTTCACCAAAGTTCTAGCATTTTCCCAATCCTCTCAACTAGATGGCCCTATGTTTTTTTTTTATTCTCCTTTGAATAAACTTCTAAAAAGTAACTCATATACCTAGGTTCACTTTCACCTAACCTCACAAACACCTTTTCAAACTTTTCAGCAGCTTCTAACATAAGATAAATTAAATTCCATCGAGTTGCAACATCCAAACACAATGATTTCTTACACTCTATATGCAACTTTTCTGCACATTTTTTAAATGCAAGTTGCCTAGAAGGTGAAGATCTCACAAACCTAATTGCATTTTGAATTTTAACAACCGAAACATTAATCTCTTTCAAGCCATCACACATAATAAGGTTTATAATGTGTGCACAACATCTGATATGCAAATGTTCATTTAACAATATATTAGTTCGTCAATCATTCATCACATTCTTTAAATATGAAATAGTCACATTATTAGAGCTTGCATTGTCTACTGTAACAGTTAAAAGTTTATCAATCCCCCACTCCAATAAATAATTCTCAATAATTTAACCAATTGTCTCACCCATATAATTGGAAACTTGACAAAAATTAATTTTTTTAAATCAAATTCCACTCATTATCAATCTAATGAGCCGTTAAAGACATATAATTAATGTTTTGGATTGATGTCCATGTATTTTTTGTTAAGCATAATCGATGACCCTTAAGAGCTGTCCTTAATCTTTCCTTCTCTTCAACATAAAATTTCAAACAATCTCTCATAATAGTGACGAGAAGGAATGTCAAATCTAGGTTGCATAGTCCTAGAAAATAATGTAAATCCCTTACCCTCCACAAAATTAAAAGGCAATTCATCCATTATAACCATTTTTACTGGTGCTTGTCTACATTCATTATAATTATAACCTATTGCTTTAAGAGTACCCACACTTTGATCTCCTAATTCACCATCCTCTTTCTTAGGTTCTAATACCAAATTTTTTTGGTTCTTATCAACCACAAAAGAAAACTTTTTGTATACTTTTAAATGACTCCACATATTACTTGTTCCATTAAGAATAGTATGACATGCATAATCCTTTCCACAATAATTACATTCAGCTTTAGGGGTTTTAGGATCAACATCAAGTTTTGTAAAATGATCTTAAATTTATGACTTTATCTATAATCAACATTTCTTTTTCTTGAAGTAAGGACTTGAAGCTATTTACCTTTATTATCCATGGCGAATCTTGCAATAGTTGAAGATGGGGCATTGATGGATGTTGGGTTAGTGTTTGAAGTTGGTGCATTGGTTGATGTTGTGGTAGTGCCAGTGGATTAAGCATTTTGATTTTGAAGGTTTTCCATATGTAATTACCAAATGACAACATGTTAATGTTTATGCATGTTGAAATATTAAGTACAATTTTTAATGAGAAATAACAGAGAGAGAAATAAAGGAAGAACATTCCATAGTAAGGTATGGACACCAAAAGCCTATAAAAAAAACTCCAATTGACATTTGCACAGATATGAGATTTCAATTCTGGCTAATTTCAGCTTATAGGAATAAAATCTTAAGTTCGATGTAAAAAAAAAAGGCCAAAAGATGGTTCTTAGTGAAACAAACCAATTTGTGTAATTTTCAAGAGAAATTCTAAGCAATAGAATGAAAATAGGAACCTGAACAGGGAAACAAAAATCCAAATAGAAGCAGAAACATAAATTGGACAAGAATAAAACTAAAAGATGAAGCATCCATTTCCATTCACCTTCAATTCTTGAACTTCAGCAATTTCTTTCTCCAAACGCTCGGACTCCTTCAGGGATTGTTGCTCTGCTTCTTTCAATTCCATCAACTGCAAAACCAAAAGAGAATATATACTGTAAGAGAGAGTCGGGGAAGAAAGGGTGGTTGCAAGAGACAAGTTTAAAAAACCACTATAACAATCAGAATTGCACTATTAGTTCATACCAATTGATCAAATTTAGGCTTGTATTCTGGAGTCACTTTATCTTGAAACTTGGGGATCTCTATGCCTGCAAAAAAAAGTATGGACAAGTTGGTTCAATTCAGTATTCTAATAGAAAGTGGCTCCATTTTAGTAACCAGACATTATAAGGATGAATACCCATAATATATTCCTGTCACGCACTGATTCTGATCTAATAAGATAGTAGAGCTCTGATTCTATGTACACTTGCTTTATACTTTAGAACTGAAAAAATGCAAAAATAACGCTATATACATTATGGACCAAACTTAAAGCAGACAAAGCACACTCCATTGCAGGTAACAAAACAGTTCACACAAAGTGCAGGAACTAAGATTGGTGTAAGGAATCTAAAGTATAAGTCTAAGCATCATTCATGTATTGGGCAAATATATGCCAGGGAAGGAAATCAGAATCAAACAAGGGACAACCTAACAAATATTAATAAATCTTATCAACTGGATAACAATATAAAAAACATAGCAAACAAAACAAGGCATTAAAGTGAGTTTCTGAACCATAGAACCAAAACAATATACTTAAAAAATAATAAAACAAACAGAAAGTAAAAGGACTTTTAGACATGTGAGGAATTCGAGAGAGTTTCAGAATCAGACAGGTAAAGGGTAATTTTTGGTAGGGAAGTCCATCCATTATGTGTTCCCTCAAGATCAACTATGTTACAGCTGGAATAAATAATGGTTACTGGATATTCTGTTAGTAACAAAATGCATGGCACGTGGAATCAGTTAGAATCAGTTAGTTGTTAGTTGATTAATAAGCATGGAACTCATGTTAAGCTGATATATAAGGAGGAACAGTTGACGTATACCACACGCAAAATAATAATAAGAATTCATTCTTCTGAAATCTCAGTCTCTTCTTCTCAGTTTCTTCCATTTCTTCAGTCTTGTTAAGCTAAGCTTAACAATTGGTATCAGAGCATGGCGGAGGGCAATAAATTCAAGGCAGTGAACGAAAATTACAAGAAGTTAGAAAATCAGCTACAGAGTCATCACTTAGAATGGTAGGAATCTATGGCTGAAAGTAAGGAACGTTGGCTGGAACAAGGCACCAAGATTGATCAGCTGGTTCTGCAGATGGAGACAATATCCTTACAGTTCCAGCAATTCATTGCTTCTCAACCAGCGAGAAAGGACATTGGAACTAGTTCCAGAGGCATTTTGACGACCCCAGGCACTGATAAAGAAATAGGAATGCTTGTTTCAACTGAGAAAATCACTCCAGGACACAAGAATCAATTCAGAGGTGAACAAATGATGGGGCAAGAGCTTCATAGGATGGAATACAACATACCATTGCCAAGAGTGGAGTTACCAACATTCAGGGGAGAGAATCCTCGGGGTTGGCTACGAAAATGCAGGAAATATTTCAAGATGAACACAATACCTACACACTAGTGGGTAGAAGTGGTATCCTATTACTTAGAGGGCAAGGCAGACATCTGGTTCGAAGGATTAATAAGGGAGAATGAATCTTGGATGGATTGGGAAGAATTTGCACAAACTCTTTGCAGAAGGTTTGGCAGCAGAGAGGACAGTGTGGAAGAATTCAACAAACTGATCCAAGATAAAAGTGTGGATGATTACATAGAGCGATTTGAGGAGCTAAGATCATTGATGAGTGCTCTTAATCCATCCTTAACAGAATCCTATTACGTCTCTAGCTTCATTAGTGGGCTGAAGGAGGATATCAAACCAATGCTGAAGATCTTGAAACCTGCAAATGTATTGATGGCATTTGAACAAGCTAGGTGGCAGGAGGAGCCCAA
>Ga0325401_1000108_pt1 | contig 48061 bp, 42 predicted proteins | sample PopdelMetagenome_FD_205666 | JGI IMG/M metagenome (GOLD analysis project Ga0325401, IMG submission 205666) | Populus deltoides microbial communities from Bellville, Georgia, United States - Xylem-PdKOR-R2 | ecosystem: Host-associated > Plants > Phyllosphere > Stem > Wood/Secondary xylem | place...
CGGCGTTGTCGTAGGCGAAGTCGATGACCAGGGCGTTGGCCAGGGTCATGCGGGTGACCAGGTTGCGCGGGTCGTAGGCGTAGGTGGTCGTCTGCCCGGTGCCGCCGGAGATGGTCGTGGTCTCGGTGGCCACGTTGCCGGTGCGGTCGTAGGCGTAGGCGACGGTGATGTTGTTGATCGAGTGCTTGCGGGATGCCAGCCGACCCAGCGGGTCGTAGGTGTATGTGGTGGTGCCCGACGGGTCGACCCTGGAGGTCGTCCAGCCTGGGGTGTTGTAGGTGTAGGTGACGTTTCCGCCGCTGGAACCGGTGCCGGAGTAGGCGATGGTGGTGAGGCGGTCCGCGGCGTCGTAGGTGTAGGTCTCGGTGATCCCGCGCCCGGAGGTGTAGGACTTCTGGCGGCCGAACGCGTCGTAGGTGTAGGCGCGGGCGCCCAGGGAGTTGCCGGTGGGCGGGGTGATCGAGGTCAGCTGCTTGTCGGCGTTGTAGCCGTATGCGGTGACAGCCCCGTTCACCGAGGTGCTCGAGGCCGGAGTCCCGTCGCCGTTGGTGTCGTAGTCCACCGACGCCACGGCGGAAGAGGCGTCGGTGGCGGTGAGGCGGTTGCCTGCGCCGTTGTACTCATAGGTGGTGGCATTGCCCTGCCCGTCGGTGGACCCGTTGGGCAGGTATCGGGTCGCCGGCGTGGTGCCGGTGTAGGAGAACGACGCGGTGGCCCCGGAGGCACCGGTGAGGCCGGTGATCGACTCGCCGTCGTTGGCGTCGAACTCCCCGCTGGTGGTGCCGGCGGGGTCGGTGGCCGTGGCGACGTCGAGGAACGGGGTGTAGGTCGCCGACCGAGCAGCGCCGGTGGGGTCTGTGGCCGAGGCGATGAGCTTCTGGCCGTCACCGGTGAGGGTGTAGGTGGTGCGTGGCACCGCACCGATGCCCTGCGCCTGGTCGGTGTTGGGCTCGGCGACCCGGACCGTGGTGGCGTCGGGGTAGTCCATGCGGGTCACCGCGGTGGTGCCGCTGGTGGCGGTGGGCTGGGTGACGGAGGCGACGCGGCCGGTGGTGCCGTCGTAGGTGAAGGTCGTCGCGATGCCACCGGGGGCGGTGACCGAGGTGAGGAAACCGTTGGCGTCGTAGGCCAGAGCGGTGGCGCGGCCCAGGGTGTCGGTGATGGTGGTCAGCCGCTTGGCGGCGCCGCTGCCGGTGTAGGTGAACCCGACCGAGCGGGTGGTCAGGCCCGAGCCGCCCGGGGCGGTCTGGGTGAGCTGGCTGATCTGGGGTCCGCTGTAGGTGACGCCCAGGGTGCGTGCGCTGGCCGGTCCCTGATCGGTGGTGATGCTGGTCAGCATCGGGGCGCTGCCGCTGTTGTCCCAGGCGAAGGTGGTGTCGTTGCCGTTGCGGTCGCGCAGGGTGGTCAGCTGGCCGGCGGCGTTGAACAGGCTGGTCTGCCCGGAGTCGTGGTCGAAGAGCTTCCAGCCCCCGTTGGCCTTCTCGAGGTCCATGGTGAATCCGGTCGGGGCGGTGTACTTCGTGGCGTCGCTGGGGAAGAACGCCCCGGTCATGCCGCCGGGCCCGTAGTAGATGACCGCACCGGTGCGGGGCTCGGCCCGCAGGTACTCACCCGCCCCGGTCGACAACCGCCATCCCGGCGCCAGCGTGGAGGCGAACTGCGAGGACCCGGTCGCCGCGCCCGCGGTGGGCAGGCTGTTGTAGACCGCGCCCACGTTCAGGTCCGAGCTCACCCGGGGCAGCGTGATGCCCGCCGCCTGGACCATCAGGTTGCCGCTGCCGGCATCGACCTGGGCGGCGAGGGCGTCCCCGAGGGTGAAGGGGATGCCGGTGGCCCCGGGGCGGGGGCCGGCGCCGAGTTCGGGGGAGACCTGCCCGGTCTTCACCGGCGAGGTGATGCAACCGGTGAGGTCGCAGTGCTCGACCTGGTACTCGAAGGCTTGTCCGATCGCGAGCCCTGCCCCCACTCGGGCGGTGCCAGACAGGCCTGTGGTCTGGGTTCCGTTGAGCAGGTTCCAGGTGCCCGATCCGACGGTGCGGGCGAAGAACTTCATCTTGTGGTCTCGGGCCCCGCTGCCGACCCCGTTGGAGGTGGCCTGCGCGTAGAGCAGGGGGGTCAGCGTCTCGCTCACTACCACCGAGGTGTTCGGCGCCGTCGCCGGCGTCGCCCCCGCCGGGCTCAACCCACTCAGCAGCAGGCCCCCGGCCACCACTCCCACGACCGTGGCGCGAAGCCGCGCCCGGCGCCCTCGAGCGGCGCTGGGCCGGTTCTGGGTATGCGTCATCGACACGGGTGATCTCCACTCGAGCAGGCGATAGGGCAGGCAGTGCACACGTCGCGCTGACGAAGCCAAGATCACCTCGCCCGGGCAGCCGGACCCAAGCACCCGCTGTGGATGGAAAGCAATACGCGATCACTCCGCAACGGCGCGTCGCACGCGACACGCCGTTAGAACTGCTCGCTAGCCAACTAACAGTCGTTGGACAGGCTGTGGTCGCCGCTGGTTGAGCTGCGAATATCGCGGCGAGGCCCATTTGCCGTCGGATGCCGCAGTTCCAGGTAGCGGCGAGCGACGGTCTGGCGACGTGCCGATAACTTCCGTTATGTCAGGTGGGCTACTGCTGGCAGCTCAGGGACTCAGAGGTCGCGCCCGCCAGTATCACCGTGCTGCCGCCAGCAAGCGCAGCTTCCGCTCCAGCCTCTCTAGCGGCTTGCCGCCGTAGACGGTCAGCTCCAGCGTCCGGTGCACCAGCCCGTCGGTGAGGCTCGGCCCCTGCCCGTCCCAGCTCTGCGCCCGGTGCTCGTGGGCCTCGGCGCGAGTCATGGTCGTGTCGGGGTCCTCACCGCCCCACGGCCACAGCTCGGAAAACGACGGCCACAGCTCGCCGAACAGCACATGGAGCCGCTTGCGCACCTGACGCTGGCGCCACCGGGGAAGGTCGGGCAGCACCCGTAGCACCGTGGCAACCACCTCGGGGTCCCGGCGCGACGGGACACCCGGCTGCCAGTCGTTGATGCCTTGTCGCCTTTTAAGAACCGTCTCTTGCTGCAGCGGGAGCACTGCGACGCGAACGGCGGCCCGGGCGTCTAGGGCCCGGTTGGCCCGCGCCTGCCGGCGGACCCTCACACTCGACCCGGCCACCGACACCACCAGCGACAGTCCGGCGCTGGCAAGCAGGGTGGGGACGTCGAAGGCCACTCCCCCAGCCTGCCGCACACGTCCGGCCGCATGGTCCTCACCTCGACCCACGTAGCGGTCGACCTGCGGTACGACACAGGCTGGCCCGTGGTCTTTCAGAAACTTGTCGACACGCCCATGCCCGGGTTGTCTTTCTGCAAGCCACCCTGTTGAGTGAGTTACATGGCTGCGATTCGAAGGACGGGACGCCCGAGCAAGGGCGACCGTGTGGTCGTCTACGCCCGCCCGCACCGCGTGATCGCGGATCGCCTCAAGAGCGACTCCGAAGCTGCTGGCATCAGCCAGAGCGACTATGTCGCGATGCTGCTGGCCAGGGCCCTCGAGCTCGATGAGTTCGCGCCGGACTTGCCGCAGTCCCACGGCCAGGAGGTGCTGCCGCTCGGCAGGACCGCCTAGACGCGGAAGGGCGACTCCTCAAGGAGGAGCCGCCCGTACCGCTAGATGCCGGGCAGGTGTTACCAGCACCTGAGCTCCCGGCGACACATTCCCCACCACGGTCAATGGGAGGCTTTGTGCTGCCTGCCCACTGTAGAACGCTGCCCGCGAAACGGCCAGCCCGTCTACGTGGCGACACGCCTAAGCCCGGCAAATTCGCCGGGCTTAGGTGCTGACTGCTGCCCTTCACGCCTCAGCAACCCCTCCCCCACCCCCGGTGTCATCCCGGCGGGTGTCCGCCGGCATCCGGCCGGTCGCCGGCGCCACCGCCGGCCTACCCGCCTGGTGGGGCGCCACCGACTGGGTCGACGTCGAGGTCCGCGACGCCCTCGCCGAGAACCGCGACGTCTGCCGCGCCCACCACGTCGAGCCCGACACCGCGCTGGCCGTCGCCCGCGGCATGGCCGCCTACGCCGACTTCGACACCGGCCGCGATTGCCGGCCCACCAACGCCCGCCTCGTCGCCGACCTGCGGGTGTCCCTGTCCACCGTGCAGCGCGCCCGCCGGGCGCTGAAGGCCCTCGGCCTAGTGGTCGAGCTTGTCGCCGGGCGGTCCATCATGACCCGCACCGAACGCCTCGCCGCGTGGCGCCGAGGGTCCGCGCACCGCAAGATCGCCGCCGAGTTCGCCCTGTGCTCCCGCCGGCGCCGCACTGCACCGAGCCTGTCGGTCACCCGCCTCGCCGGCGGTGGTCGGCTGGCCTTCCGTCGGCCATCGACATCCACAATCCCGGGATCAAGATCACGATCTGGGCTTCATCTTGTGGACGGTGACACCCCACCCAGCGCTCTTTCAGAGCGCACCTTCTCTCACCTTTCGAATACTCATCTTCAAGCCACCACCGAACAGAAGAAGGCCGCTCCGCGGCCTGCACCTACCAAGGTGGCTGCCCCCGACCCGACCGAGCGGCACCTGCGAGCAGTTCCGAACCCCTCCGGGGGGTCTACACGGCCTCCTGCCGGCGTTGGCGTCCCTCGCCCACGCCGAAGGGGTCCGGACCCGCAGACTCGTCGGCTCGCCGACGGGGTGAGCCGACAGCTGGGGTGGCTGCGCGGCACGTCCCCGCGCAGGTTGTCCCCGACCCTGCACCGGTTCGCCACCGCCGGGTGGACCGCGCGCGACATCGAACGCGCCGTGGTCGACGCCTTGGCTAGCCGCGGGTGGCGACTCCCCCGCCTCATCGAGCAGCCAGCGGCCTACCTAGCCACCCTGCTGCGCGCCCTGGACCCCGAGGACCGGCCCGGTGCCCTCGACGAGCACATCCTCGCGGTCGAGGAGGCACAGCGGCGCTACGAGCGACAGCTCGTGTTCGGACGGCCCTGCCCGCACGGCACCCCGGCCGGTGACCGCCCGTCACCGCTACGCGGCCTGCTCGCCTGCCCCGCCTGCAGGGCAGAGAGCCAGTGATGGCCATGCAGGCGACCAGGACCTTCTCGAGCGCGTCTCGCACAGTGGCGAGCCCATCGCGCGGGGCTCGGCCCGTCGGCCTATAGCAGCGTCCTGGCTATGAGCCTTGATAGTCGAGTAGCTATTCGCCAAGCGGGTCAGGCTGCGAAGCCGACAACACGTGCTGGGCGGTCGAGATGTTGCTGCACCCTCGAAGACCGTGGCCCGCGCTAGTCGTCCTGATATTCAAGTAGCTACTTAGGCTGCTACGTGAATCGACGGTAGTCAGGCGGTCTAAATCGACTTGTATCAACTAGGATGCCTAGCTGGTGCCATCGACTGGCAACCAGCAGGGCAACATGGTTTCGGCATAGACAACGGGCCAGCTGCACCCCTATCGGCGCGCCTAGACGCCCGGCAAGCACTCCGACCCTAGGTTTGACTCAACGCCTCATCAGGGAGTCGAGCAGCATGAAGCACGTCGATCGCAGCGTCCTGCAGCGAGTCATCGCGGTCATGAACGGCAAGGGCGGAGTCGGCAAGACCTCCATCACCGCCAACCTCGCTGGCCTATACGCCGCCGCCGGCTACCGCGTCCTGGTTCTGGATTGCGACCCGCAGGGCAACCTCGGCGTCGACCTGGGCTACCTGGGGGAGGGGCGCTCTGACCAGGGCGCCGAACTCTTGCGAGCCATCACCGAGGGGGCAGCACCCGTCCCGCTAACCGGCGTCCGCGAGAACCTCGACGTCCTCCCCGGCGGCGACCTGCTCAACGACCTCGCCGCCGAACTGGCCCGCACCGGCCGCGGGGGCAGCGACAGCGCCGGCCTGGCCCTGGCCGCATCCCTCGCCCAGGTCGCCGAGGACTACGACCTCATCTTCATCGACTCACCACCCGGCGGCGATGTCCTCCAGCGCCTGATCCTCACCGCCTCCAAGTGGGTCATTGTGCCCACCCGCTCCGATGACGCCAGCCGCATCGGGCTGCGCGACGTCGCACGCCGCTACCTCGAGGCCCGCACCGACAACCCCGGCCTGGCCCTGCTCGGCGTCGTCCTGTTCGGGGTGAACATCTCCGCCACCCGCATCACCGGACAAGCCCGCGAAGCCCTCGCCCGCGACCTCAACGGCGTCGTCCCCGTCCTGGACTCCACCGTCCGCTACGTCGAAGCCGCCGCCACCGACGCCCGCAACCGGGGCCAGCTGCTGCACGAGCTCGAGCGCAGCGTCGCCGCCCAACCCCGCTGGTACGAACTGCGCCGCAACAGCGAAGGCAAGAAGGCCACCGCCCTGGCCGCCAGCGCCGGCTCCCTCGCCGGGGACTACCAATCGCTGGCCAAGGAAGTCCTGCAGCTCATCGTCACCGCCGAGACCGAGCTGGCCGACGAGCTCGCCGAGCAGCTGCAGGGAACCAAGTCGTGAGCGAACGCAGCGACGTCGTCCGCCGCGTCCCCGACGCCGATCTGGGCGCTATCTTCGGCAACCGCACCGACGGCCTCGGCGGACTCGCCCCCCGCCGGCCCCGCCAGGCGCCGGCGCCCACCCCGAGCCCGGCCCCGGAGGTTTCAGCCGCGGCCGTGGAGCAAGCCCCGGCCGCCACCGACGGCGACGCACCGGCGGCGCCAGGCACGCCTGTCGCCGAGCCCGAGCCCGAGTCCGCGTCGGCAGCTCCCGCCCGCACCAAGAGCCGGGGAGTGCGCACCCTGCGCACTGAGGCCACGGCAAGCGGCCCGCGCCGCAGCACTCGAACCGCCCCGGCGTCCGCGGACACCGCGGTTCCAAGGTTGGTCATCCTTCAGCTCCCCAACGGCATCGCCGACCAGCTCCGCGACAACGCCCGCTCCCGCGGCGTCACCTACAAAGAACTCACCCTTGACGCCGTCGAAGCCACCGCCGACAGGCTGGCCGACCTATTGGCAGCGGCGCGGCCGCAAGCCCGCGGCACCGGCCTGTTCGCCGGCGAACGGACCTCAGCCCAAGCGCGTCCCGAAGGGCGCCGCCAGGTCTCCATCAAGCTGACCGAAGGCAGCATCACCGCCCTCGACGAGCTGGCCGAGAAGCTGGGTGCCCGATCCCGCAGCGAACTCGTCGCCACCGCACTTCGCGCATATCTATCGGAATAGCTAGTCGACTAGATCAACCTGTGTAGTCGGTGGGGTGGGCGGCTCAGGTGCGGAAATCCGGACTGGCCAGCCTGGCGGCTGGGGCTTCGCCGTGGTGGTCGGGTGTGGGGGTGCGGCGGGTCGACCCAGTCTGAGGGGGTGGGGGCCCGACCGGTCAAGGCCGCCTGCGGCGCCGGCTGCGCCGGTCGACTGCGTCGAGCCTGGACCGCCCACCCTCACCCCCTCACCCCCGGGTCTCCCGACCCGCCGCACACAGCGGCGGGCAGTCGGGAGGAGACCCCCATGTACTACCTGCCCAGCTCCGCTGCCGGCCAGCAGCTCGTCACGGCCACCGTTCACCTGGCCGGTGCGGTCGAGACCGAGACCGGCCACGTGCAGAACGCCTGCGGCGCTCACATCACGGCCCGGCTCGGCGGCCTGCTGCTCTACTTCCTGGACAGCGACGCCGTCGCCAGCTTCGCCTGGGCAGTCGCCGAGGCTCGCGAGTTCGCGGAACGCGCGTTCGACAAGCACACTGCACCGGGCCTGCCCGGCCAGCGCAACGTCATCGAGCAGTCGATCGGGCTGGTCGTACGACTGAGCGGAGCCCAAGAGCTCGGCGAACCCACGGCAGCAACCCAAGCTGCCAGCCGCGACGGCGGCCCGTTCGTGGCCCTGCGGGTCGGCGGACTGAGGGTCGTCATCCGGGACCGGGCCGCACTGCAGGCGGTCACGTTGGTCGCTGACTCCACCGAGCGTGCAGCGCTGGCGCTGTGGCGCAGCCCCGAGGACGACCTGGCTGACCTCAGCGACGGCCAGCGGCCGCGGCTGCCCCGGGTCGCACTGAGCTGACGGCCACGAGCGCGGGGCGACCTACCACCGGTCGCCCCGCGCTCCACCCCGGTGCAGTACCCGACCGGCGGTTGTCCACAGATCCGCCGCACACCACCGCGGAGCCCAGAAGGCGCGGCAGGGTGCAGCCATGCCCGACAACACCCCCACCCCCGACCCGACCACCGGCGCCCCCACGACGGGGCTGTGGCTCCCGGTCACCCACCAGCTGGTCCGCCGGCACGACGGCAGCGTCATCAGCTCGCACTGCTGCTCGACCTGCGGCATGCAGGCCCTCGAGGACGTCGCCCCCGCCACGATGATCGGGCCGAACTCCCCTGACCCCCTCGAGCGCGTGTGGGTCGACCTCGTCGACGTGACCACCGGCCAGCAAGTGGCGTTCACGGGGACCCTGACACCCCTCAACGGCGAACCGGCCGAGGTCTTCACCTGGCCCTGACCGACACCCGAGAAAATCCGAAGTACCGCAGTTACCTCAGACACCACAGGTATCCAACTGGCATGGTCAAGGTCGGGCCGCGCTGACTGGGGCGAGGCTGGGATCAGGCCGTTGGCCTGGCCTTCGGCCCCGCTGCGCGGGGTCGGCTACGCCTCCAGGTGACCCGCCTGCGGCGGGGCTGTTCTTCATCCCCCGACCCGTCCGGCAGCTCAGCGTAGGGACCTTCCGGGCCGCCTCCTCCCGACCGGGTCATGATCCTTTGCCCGAGTGGCTCCGCTGCGCTCCGCCGGCAAAGCATCGTGACCCGCTCGTCCCCCGTCGACCCTCCAGGCCCCTGAGCAGAGCTCTTTGCCGGACGGGCCGGGGGAATGGTTGAGGGGACACCCCAGTCACTCACCTCGCGTCCTCCCGCTCCGGCTCCGTAGCCACTTAGGGAGAACACGCGATGATCAGCACCACCACAGACAGCACCGCGACCACGACCCCCGCCGGGGGCGGGTCCAGAGCGCACGACGCGGCCGAGCTGCTGCGGGCCTGGACGGCGACCGGTGGCCAGCTCTTTGACCGCGAGCGGGCCACCCGCGAGGGCCACAACTACGCGACCGGCCGCGACGCCGTCACCGCCGCCATCGACACCCTGGACTGGCTGCCCCTGCCCGCCGGTGGGTCGCTGGTGCTGCCGTTCAGCCCCGGGGAGGGCATCAAGGCGCTGGTGGCCGACCTCGGCCTCACCCACGTCTCACGGGTGGCATGGAACGGCTCGGTCGACGTCCGCGACGACGTCGAGCACTCCCGGAGCCTGTACGGCCTGTACGGCATCGAAGCCATCGACAACGGCTTCCCGATCCGGGTCTACGCCGTGGACCGGGGGACCGACCTGCTGGTCGTCGCCGTCGACGCCCCGTGGCAGCTGGCCATCGAGCTGGACCCCGAGCTCGGCCAGGCCGGGGCGGGGGAGTGACCGTGACCAACAACAGCACCCGACCGGCCCACGACGCAGACGCCCGGCTGCAACCAGGGTGGAGCGGCCCGAGCATCGTCCTTGACGCCGCCGACCCCGACAGCTGGGGCCCGGGCATCGCTGCCGCCCTCGACCGCGGGCACGTGCTGATTCTCGACTGTGCCGCCGTCGCGCTGGCCGAGACCTTGGCTGGTCACCTGCGCCAGTTCGGGGCCGGGGTCGGGTGCGACGTCGCGACCGCCGTGCACCCGTTCACCACCCGCGACCGCACGACCGGCGGCCAGCTCCGCGCGGTGTTCACCGGGCAGCCCGCCCGGCCGGTCACCCAGCGTCCCCGGCTGCAGATCGTCCGCGACACCGAGTAGGCGCCGACGTAGCGCCCCGGGCGCTGTCTCGCACGAGAACGACAGCAGCAACAACAGGCGCCCCCCGCACTCGAATTGCGGGGGCGCCGTCCCCCCAACCCTTGCACGTCCTCAGTCAGGAGCACCAGCCATGACCAGCACGCAGATCCGCCCCACCGCCGCCACGACCGCGCAGGCCAGCACCACGGCCACCGAAATTGAGAAGGGTGCCGGGACCACCGACGTCGCCCTCGAGCACGCCACCACCGAGCCCCAGACCCCCGAGAGCGCCGGGACCGAGCAGACGCCTACCGAGGCACACCAGGTGCAGCAGCTGGACCCGCGCACGCTGCTCGTGGACCTCAACGTCCGGCACACCGCGACCGCCGACGCTGACCTGGTCGCCAGCGTGGCCGAGCACGGCGTGCTCGTCCCGATCGTCGCCGTCCGCACCGCCGATGGGGGAGTGCGGGTGCGGATGGGTCACCGGCGCACCCTGGCCGCCATCGAGGCCGAGTGCACCACCGTCCCGGTCGTGGTGGTCGCCAACGAGGCCACCGACGACGTCGGGACCGTGCACCGGCTGGTCACCCAGTGGGCGGAGAACGAGCACCGCACCGGGCTGACCAACGCCGAGCGGGTCGACGTCATCGGCCAGCTATCGGCGTTCGGGATCAGCCCGACCCAGATCGCCCGCCGCACTCGGGCCAGCAAGGCCGAGGTCACCGCCGCGCTGGTCGTCACCGCCTCGGAGATGGCGCGCAAGGCCACCGCCCGCTACGACTTCCTCGACCTGGCCCAGGCCGCGACCGTGGCCGAGTTCGACACCGACCCCGACGCCGTCCAAGCCCTCGTGATCGCTGCTCGGGATGGTCGGTTCGACCACGTCGTCCAGCGGCTGCGCGACGAGCGCACCGCCGCCGCCGCCCGGGCCAAGGCAGCCGACAAGCTGCGCGAGACCGGCGTGCGGGTCATCGACGCCCCCGTGCACGCCGATCCGGCGCTGCCGGTGCACCGGCTGGTCAACGCCGACGGTGCGCGCCTGACCGTCGCCGAGCACGCCGGGTGCCCGGGTCACGCCGCCTACGTCGCCGACCGGTACGGCTGGGTCGACCTCGAGGGCCAGCCCCTCACCGGCATGGCAGACGACGAGGATGGGGACTCAGACGACGACGCGGACGAGGACGAGGTCGAGGTCGAGGGGGCGGCGGGGGAGCGGCAGTGGGGGGTCTGCCCGGTGCCGGTGTTCGTCTGCACCGACCCCACCGAGCACGGCCACCGGGACTCCTGGGGCAACAGCGGCGGCACGGCCGACCGCATCCCCGTCGACCAGATGACCGACGAGCAGCGCGAGGAAGCCCGCGCCCAGCGCCGCGACGTCGTGGAGTCCAACAAGGCGTGGGGGAGCGCGGAGACGGTCCGCCGGGAGTGGCTGCGCGGGCTGGCCACCCGCAAGACCGCCCCCAAGGGCACCGCGACGTTCATCGCCGCAGCGCTCGCCCGAGACGCCGACCTGCTGGCCGACGTCGGCGGCAACCACCTCGCCGCCGACCTCCTCGGCGTGGCAACCGGCACCTACGGCCGATCGGTCGAGCTGGCTACGCTGGTGGACAAGGCCACCGACGCCCGGGCGCTGCTGCTGACCCTGGTCATGGTGCTGGCCGCCTACGAGGCCCGCACCGACCGCAACGACTGGCGAACCCTCCGCGCCTCGACCGGCAGGTACCTCGGGTACCTCGGGTCACTGGGGTACGTGCGTGCCGACGTCGAGCGCCGCGCATGCGGGGAGGACCCCCTGCCCAGCACCGACTGACCCGGCCGGGTGGGGCCGCACCACGAAGTGCGGCCCCACCGCAGCCAGCGCCAAGGGACCAGGTCGTCGGCTAGGTGCGGCGGCCGCCGGCGGGGGTCGCGCGCACTCGGCGCTGACGCGCCGAACCGGCCGCTGCCGCGTCCGGCGGACCTGGCGGCCCGACGCGCTCAGCAGTCACCCGACTCGCCAACCCTCCCGGACCACCCGAGCGGGGGAGCAGCACCCATCCATCCGCGACCGGCTGGCACCCTCGTGCTTGACCGGCACCAGCCATCAAGGAGCACCCCGTGCTGTTCAGCCCCCGCGCCGCCGACCTGGACCCGGTCGACCTGGAGTCCGCACTGCTGCGCGCGGCCGTCGGTGACTACACCTCCGAGGCCGCGGTGCTGCTGCTGGCCAACGCCGGCCACTGGCTCACCCAGCTCGCCGCCGCCGACCTCATCACCATCGAGACCGACGACGACGACACCGCACCCCCCACCGGCCAGGTCCCCGGCATCGCCTGGGCCGCCATCACCTGGACCGACCTCGAGCCCGCCCTGGCCGCCGGACGCATCGAGGGCAGCAGCGGACAGCTGCGCATCCTGCGCGCCGCCGCCTCCATCGCCGACGGACGGCCCGTCGACCTCGGCGACACAGCCTCCGGGCTGGACCGCAGACACCTGCAGCTGCTGCTAGCCGCTGTCTCCCACGCTGGCGGCAGCCACGAACACCGCGACATCGACGCCGACGGCTTCCCCAGCGGCTCCCTGCCACCATTGGTCGCCTGGCCGGCCCGGGACTGACACTGCATGAAGTACTGACCGAATGGAGCAGTTGTGCAGACCTTCGAGGAAGCCATGCTCGAAGGCCAGGCCGAGTACCAGGACGTCATCGACGCCCTGGGGTCCGCCGGCTACCGCGCCACCTTCACTCAGACCGGCGGAATGAACGCGGCCCTGGAGGTACTCCTCGACGGCGGCTGGGCACTGCTGATCACTGACGCGAACGAAGCGCTGTCCTGGGCCCGCAGCGAGCAACAGGGGTGGGGAGTCGGGCTGTTCACCCCGGAGGAGCGGTACTGGGCCGCTCCCACGGCCTTCGCGTCGACGCCTGCCGTCGACGTTGCCAGTCTGTTGGCGCTCGTGCAGCAAGTTCTCCGGGACGGCATCGCGCAACCCGACCGCCCCGAGGTGAGGTAGAGCCGAACGCGGCCGGCCGGCGGCGTGCCGGGCGACGGGTTGTCGGACCCAGGACATAGCCTGCCGCGCATGACCATTGCTGCCGCGCACGACGCGCTGAGTTCCCGTACTGGTCCCGTGGAGTGCGAGTCGGCGGCGGTGGGGGAGCGGCTGCGAAAGCTGCGTCTCGATGCCGGGCTGACGCAGGCCGCACTGGCCCAGCGGCTGGGCACGACCCAGTCGGCGGTGGCGCGGCTGGAGGCCGGGCAACAGCGGATGAGCCTGGTGGCGCTCAAGCGCGCGGCGCTGGCCTTGGGCTGCGACGTGCAGGTCGTCATCGCCGAGCGGGGCGCGTGATGGGACGCACTCCTCAGCGGTACGCCGCGGTCTCGCTGTTCTCCGGCTGCGGCGGCATGGACTTGGGCGCCGAGCACAGCGGCAAGGCCCGGGTCGTGTGGGCCATCGACACCGAGAAGTGGGCGGTGGAGACCTACCGGCGCAACATCGGCAAGCACATCGTGCAGGCTGACATCACCGAGACCCCGGTCCCCGACGTGCCTTGCGACATCCTGCTGGCCGGGCCGCCGTGCCAGGACTACTCGACGCTGTGGAACCACGACGGCCTCAAGACCGCGCGCGGCAACCTGTTCCGCCAGGTGGCCCGGTACTTGCACGAGCTGCGTCCGGCGGCGTTCGTGCTGGAGAACGTGCCCGGGCTGCTGTCGGCCAACAAGGGCACCGCGTGGACGCTGGTGCGGCATGCCCTGCGGTCCCCGTCCAGCTTCGTCGACGGAGACCACGCCCGCGGCGGCGTCCGCTACGACATCCGGGCCGAGATCGTCGACATGGCCGACCTCGGGGTGCCCCAGCACCGGGAGCGGCTGATCGTCATCGGCATCCGCCGCGACCTAGGCGTGCGCCCGCCGGCCATCCCGCTGCAGTACGCCGACAACCACGTGACCGTCGCCGACGCCCTGGACCGCAACAAGCTGCTGGACAACGCACCCAACCACGAGCGTGGCATGGATTCGGCCGACGTGGTCGAACGGCTGAAGATGATTCCGCCGGGGTCCAACTTCGAGGTCATCCCCGCCGGCCACCCGCTGGCGGTGAAAGGCCTGATCAGCCACGTGTACCGGCGGCTGGACCCGGCCAAGCCCTCCTACACGGTGATCGCCGGCGGCGGTGGCGGAACCCACGGCTACCACCACGCGGAACCGCGGCGGCTGAGCAACCGGGAGAAGGCCCGGCTACAGGGCTTCCCCGACGACTTCGTGTTCGAAGACGGTGTGACGCCGGGAACCCGGGAGGCGCGCTCGGCCTACCCGCGGGTGCGCCGGCAGATCGGCAACGCCGTGCCGCCGCCGGCAGCCCAGGCCATCGTGTCGGTGGTCGCCGACACGCTGCGGGCGGCCAAGGTGGCCCCGCGGACAGCCCGCGAGCTGTCGGCCGCCCAACGGCACAAGGCAGTCTCTGTGCCACTGTTCACACGCCTGGCCGCCAACGGGGGCGCGACCGGGTGAACGCCGACCACGGGGGAACGATGAGCACCGAGCAGGTCCACAGCCGGGCCGACGGCGGCGCCGACGGTCTGCAGGAGCTGCCGGTAGTGGCCGCGCTGCGGGCGCTGTCGGTGTTCTCCGCCGACCAGGGCGGGGCCTACCGCGAGCACTTCGACGCCCTCGCCGCGGTGTTCGGCGACGACGTGGAGACCCTGCTGGGCAAGCACGTGCGGTCCTGGGCCCGGGAAGGGGCCGCCGGCCTGCTGGTGCTCACCGGCAACGCCGGGACAGGCAAGACCGCCGTCGCCCAGGCATACTGCACCGCCTTGGCGGCCCCGCTGCCCGGCAGCGACGAACCCGCGGAGGTGGCGGCCGGCCGCTGGGTGGTGAAGGACCTGTCGGGCCTGCCGGGGCCGGCGCAGAGGCTGGCGGCGCTGCAGCAGGTCCTGGCCGCGGTCGACGCCGGCGGGCAGGCGCTGGTGTGCGCCAACGAGGGCGTCATGCGCGACGCCCTGGACGGCCTGGGACGCGTCGACGTCGCCGAGGCCCTGGAGACCGCGCTGCGGCAAGGTGCAGCGCGGTCGGCCGCGGTCACGGTGGTCAACGCCAACCGCCAGCGCCCCACGTCCGAGCGGCTGTGGTCCCAGCTGCTGGACTACGTCAGCCGCGAGGAGCTGTGGGCCGGCGGGTGCTCAGGGTGCCCCGGCTCGAGCGCTGGATGCCCGATGCGCAGCAACGCCGAAGCGCTGCGCCGCGAGGACGTCCGTGCCCAGCTGCGCACCCTGGTACGGCTGGGCACCGGCGAAGCAGTCCCGACGCTGCGGGAGGTGCTGGCCATCCTGTCCTGGGCGATCGTGGGCGACCAAGGCTGCGCGTCGGTGAAGAAGGACGCCCGTGACCGGGACAAGGACGCCTTTACCGCGGCCTCGGGCTACTTCACCCGCGTCGTGGGCGGTGGGCTGGCCCCCGACACTGCCGAGCGATCCCCGCTGCTCAGCGGCATGCGTCGGGCCCGGCTGGGCGCGGTGAGCGACCTGGAAGTCGACGGGTGGCTGCGCGACAGCGCCGGCGCCCCCGAGGCGGTGCGGGTGCTCGCCGGGGACCCCAACGTGGGGGAGCAGGATGCCGACGCCCCAGCGGGCAGGTCGGGTCTGGCAGGCAGCCGCTCACCGCTGGACCGGGTCGCCACCCGCCAGCGGGCGATGACCTTTGCCGCGCTGGGGGAGATGGTCAGCACCGACGAGGACCCCACCCGGGTCGGGGACGGACTGGCCGCGCTGGTCGAGGCTGACACCTATCGCGAGCCCTCAGGGCAGACCTTGTGGCGGCAGCGGCTGTTCTTCGAAGCCGCAGCCGACCTCGGCGGCGGAGCCGCAGCCAGCCGGAGGCTGCTGGACTTCCGCTACCTGCCCGAACTAGTCGAGCTGGCGGAGAAGGCCACGGCGGGCAGCACGGACACGGTGCGGGAGAAGGGCCAGATCGTGCGCGGCTTGAACTTCCTGGTCACCGGATTCGCCAGCCCCACCGAGGGGCTCATCGTTCCGGACCCCGCGTGCCTGTTCTCCCGAGACCCGGGTGCATTTCGCCCGGCCCGCCCGTCCCTGGTGCACAGCCAGATCCAGGTCGGCCGGCTTCACCTGTCAGTCCCCGACCGCGGACTCGTGGAGGAGTTGCTCGACGTTGACCACGTCGACGTTGAGCTCACCGTCGACGGCGCCCCCGGCCTGACCTTGCGGATCGGGCCGCGGATGTATGAGGCAATCCGGGAGGCCGGGGACTACCAGGGCCCCGTGGGGCAGGGAGTGGCCGAGATGAACGACCTGCGCAGCTTCTACGGCGGGTTGGCCGACCTGCCCTGCGCCGACGACAGCCTGCGCGTCGCCGACCCCGACAGCTCACCGCCGTCGCTGGTCACCGTCGGCCTGCCGCACTTCGCCGCCAGTGCGGGCCGCGGGGACGCCAGCCGGGGCCCCTCCGGCGAGGTGCTCCCGGGCGGGGACGCCTGATGGCCGGGGAAAAGCTGCAGCTGTCACCGGGCAGCATCGCCCGCGAGCTGTACGTGCTGGACCCCGACCGGGACGAGCGGGCCCCGCAGCTGTGCGCGGAAGCGCTGCTGACCCTGGTCGCCAACAACTACCGGGCCCCGGCTACCTCGGAGGAGCTGGCCAGTCCCAAGCGGAAGGCCTACGCCGTGCGCAGCCTGGCGCTGGGCAAGAACTTCCTGGGCGGCATGACCCGCGGGCGGGCCGGTGACGACACCATGACCCCGGAGGCCTACGGGGCCAAGCTCGCCGCGGGGCAGGACGTCCGGGAGTCGGCGAACCTGGCGCTGGCCAAGGCGACGCTGGAGGGGTTGATCGACCCCGACACCCAGCGCGGGCAGGAAGGCGCCTGGCTGCTGCGGCCCTTCCACGAGTCCCTGCTGTGGTACGACGCCCGCAAAGCCAGCCCCCGGCGCGCGGACTTCAGCGTCCGCAAGGTGTACATGCGCGGCAGCGGCATCACCTTGGCCCGGCTGCTGCTGGCCCCGGTCGACCCCGCCGACGCAGCCAACGGCGCCGCGGCAGTGCAGGCCATCCAGCAGGCCCTGACCGCGCCCAGCCCGCTGGGGCGGATCAGCGAGCGGTTGGAGGACGCGCTGCGCGCAGACGGGGAGTACCGCGCCGCCCAGCCGGTCGAGCAGGACGAGAAGCGGGCCTGGGACCAGGGCAGTGACCCGGCGCTGCAGCAGCTGGCTTCCCGGCTGTGCCGGCACGCCGAGGGCGTGATGGCCCAGGGCGGAGCCAGCGGACCGGCGCGGCTGTGGCAGCTGCGCACGGTGATGGCCCTGGACCTGGCCGACCACGCGCTGCGCGCGGCGTGGCGGCGCACCGCGGCCCCGGCCGCCGACCAGTACCTGCTGCTCAGCTTCGGCGGGCAGGCCCGCGCCCAGGACCCGGTGCGGCAGCTGTCCGAGCAGTCCTACCGGCTGGCCCGCATCCGGCTGGCCGAGGCCACCGTGCAGACCCTGGCCGCCCGCATGGCCGCCCTGAAGGCGGACAGGGAAGTGGTGTGGGACATCCACTTCGAGCCGCGCAGCGGGCTGGGCGACCGGGGCTCTGGCAGCGTGGCCAGCCAGCTGCGCCAGCTGCCCCCCGACGCGCCGCACGCGGAGTTCGACAGGCTGGCCCGCGCCGTGGTCGAGCAGGCCAACTACAGCCGCGCCCAAGACGGTTTCCGGGTGCTCATCCAGTCCGTCGGCCTGCTGGGCGGGGCGTCCCGCTACCAGTACCTGACCGGGTCCCCGGACCTGCTGGCGGCGATGGTGGGAGCGCTGTCGGCGCGGATGCCGATGTCCAGCCGCGAATTCTTCGCCGCATGCCGAGACGAGTGGGGGTTCGTCATCAACCAGGAATCAGCGGCCGGCACCAGCCTGGCCGGGCAGGTCGACGGCGCGAGCCTGGAGCGCAACGCCCGCCGCGCCGAACGCCTGCTGTCCGAAGCAGGGCTGGCCGTGGGGCTGTCGGACCGGACCACCGTGGTCGGCGAGCGCGCAGCCCGGAGCCAGGCATGAGCCGCCGGCTGGGAGCCGCGCTGACCGGCTACATCCGGCGCATGTCCCCCGGGGCCGAAGCCAAGTTCGTCCTGGTCGAGGGCGTGTCGCTGTCCCTGGCCGAAGGCATGGCGCGCAGCTGGGACGACGAGCTGCCGCCGCTGGCCGTCGTGTCGGGCGAACCGGCCCGCTTCGGCGCCCACGCCATGACCCAAACGTCGGGCACGGCGCTGCGCAACCGGCGCGGGCAGGACGGCGCCCGCGGCGTCGTGCTGGTCCTGTGCGAAGGCCAGCAGGTGCCCGACCGGCAGTCACTGTCCAACTTCGAGACCGTCGCACCCAGCATGCTGCTGGAGGACGCCAACGGGATGGGCCTGCTGGCCCAGCAACACCCCGCAGTGCTGCTGGACGGCCCGGCGCACGCCGTGCGCCAGGCCGTCGTCGCCGCCGGCCCCGCCGTGCGCCCCTCAGCTGCCGCGGTCGCCGCCTACCTCGACCGCCTGGCCGCCGGCGACGACCCGCTGCAAGCCCTGCCCACCCTGGGCGCCTTCGGTGACCCCAACGCCGGCGACCGGGTCGACGGCGACCGGATCGGTGACAACCTGCGGCTGGCCGCCCGCCGCACCAGCGACGAGCTCCTGCGCCGCGCCGCCTACGCCGACCTGCGCCAGCGCGCCCAGAGGGTGCTCGGCCGCCGGCCGGGCAGCCCGGACAAGGAAGCCGTCGCCGAGGAAGTCATGCAGGCCCTGCAGTCCGGGGACCGGCGGCTGCTGACCTTGATGAGCTTCGATGAGGCCCGCGAGGTCTTCGAGCAGAAGACCCAGACCATCGGCGCCGTCGTCGCCGAGTTCCTCACCGCGTACCAAGACGGCCTCGCCAAGGAATCCCCCTTCCTGGATCTGCCCTGGGAGAGCTACCAGGCCAGCGCCCGGCAACTGCGCAGCGGCACCGAGCAGAAGCGCGCCGCCCGGGAGCTGCTGGACGTCGACGAGGCCCAGCGCAACGCGATCTTCGACAAGCCCACCCGCGCCAAGCTCGAACGGCTCACCCGCGACAAGGCCATCAGCGCCAGCGACCCCTCCTGTCCCGAGGCCGCGCTGGTCCGGGCAACCCAGCAGCTGGGCGGCAAGATCCAGCGGATTCAGGTCATCAGCCCGGCCCCGCCCTCGAGCACCGGCAACCGCAGCAGCGCCGTGCGCGCCCTGACCCTGGCGTGCGCCCGGCTCCGGCTTGGCGGGCTGATGCGCAAATGGGAACGCTCCGGCGTCGAAGCCGACGGCCTGCTGCTGCGCGCCGCGGACTACGAGGCCAACCTCGCCGAGGCGTTCGCCGACGCCGACCTCGAGCACTCACCGGGCCTGCCGGCACTGGAGCTGCGGCTGTTCGGCCCCGACAACGCCACCGTGCAGGTGTCCTGGAAGCCAGACCTGGACGACGCAGCCCTGCTGCGCACCTGCCTGGCGTTCAGTGAACAGTCCGCGCTGACCCTGCGGTTGCCGGCCGAGCCCACGCTGCGGGCGTTCTGCGGCAGCGAGCAACCCGCGGCCGACGCGGTGCCCGACAGCCACGCCGAGCTGGCCGGGCACCTGCAGAGTCTGGCCGCGGTGCTGCTGCAGGAAGGACTCACCCCGGCGCCGCTGGAGGCGTGGGTGCAGACCTGGACGCAGGCGTGCGAGGCGGCCGAGGCCGCCGGAGACGCGTCCGGCGCCCAGCGGCTGACCCTGGCCGGCGGCGTCGCCGGCGGCGACCGGGCCGCGGCGCTGACCCCGCTGGCGCCGCTGAAGGCCGAATGGCTGGCCCAGTACCTACAGGCGCTGCGGGACTTGCTCACCCAGGCCGAGCAGCCCGACGGGGACCACCAGCCCTCCGCGGCCACCGCGGCCGCGATCGCCCGAACCACCGCCTCCCAGCACCCCGCCCACCTGCGGCTCAGGACGCGGGACACCGCCCTGCTGCCCACCAGCGAGGGCCGGATCTGGAGCCTGTACGGCGGGGAGGTCTCCCACGACGACTCCGGGCACGCCGACACCGCCCTCACCGACGTGCTGGGCCGCCTGCTGTCCCTGCAGCCCGAGGCGGCCGGGCACCTGCGCTGCCTCGCGTGGGGCCCGGGCGCTGCGGACATGCTCACCGCCCAAGCGGTGCGCATCATCGGCACCAGGCTCGGCGGCGCCGTCGTGGGCAAGGTGGAAATCTTCTGCGTCGGGCAGGAACCCCGCGACCGGCCCAGCCGCGAGACCCTGGCCCTGGCCGACACCGAGCTGCGCGGAGCCAAGGACGTCCTGGAGCTGCGCTACCTGCCCAGCCTGCAGGAGGCCGAGCGCGTGCTGCGCCCGGGACCGGACTCCCCGGCCGTGCACCTGGCGCTGGTCACCGGCATCACCGACGCCGGCGCCAAGCTGCACATCAACACCCCCGAGCCCGGGCTGCCAATCCTGGACGGCGAAGTGCTGTTCGCGCCCCGCACCTGGCAGCGGCCCAAGACCTCGGGCCAGACCCTGCTCATGCCGCCGGCGGCCAGCGCGGCCGGCCGCATCTGGCTCAAGCTGCAGAACGCCGTCGAGGACAGCTGGCCCGACGACGACACCGCCGTCAGGGTCCCCGAGGTCCGCACCGGCACCATGGAGATCGCCGCCCAGCTGGAGGAGGTGCACCGGCTCGCGCTGTGGGTGGCCACCTTGGACCGGTACGCCACCCGCGACTCCCTCGAACAAGCCCTCGGCGGGGCCGACCGGGTCGCGATCCTGCACCAGGAACGCCGGCTGGGCGGAGACAGCCCGCTGTCCCTGGTGCTCAGCCAGCGCTCGGGCGGCCCAGCCGACCGCGCAATCGGCCGCAGCCTGAGGGCAGCCGGGATCGTCGCCGAACGCGACACCGCCTTCGACATCGGCCGCGACATCCGCAAGGTCGCCAGCCAGGGCTACGGCATCTTGGCCCTGGAGGCGGCCACCAGCGGAGCGGGCATCAACGAACTCGTCGGGCACTGCGTGGCCTTCAGCCTGCTGTCCACCCGCACCACCCCGTGGCCGCTGCCACCGGGCTGCCGAGTGCTGCTGGTCAGCCTGGACGAGTACCGGCACTGGTTCCGCAGCAAGCGCGCCGACCTGCTCGCCATCGCGCTGGACCCGGAGGAAGGCGGCGTGCACATCGCCGCCATCGAGGTGAAAGCCCGACGCAGCGACGAGCACGACGCCGCCTCCGGCGCGCTGGACCAGCTCAACCAGACCCTGGCCGCCACCCGCTGGGCCGCCTACCCCCAGACCGGATCGGTGCACAGCCGCCTGTGGCTCAACCGCATCACCGAAGCCGCCTACGCCGTCGCCCGGGAATCCCGGTTCAAGCTGGACAAGGAAGAGATCGCCGCGCTGGAGAACTTCCGGCGGGGCACCGGCACCCTGGAATGGGCCGGGGTGGGGCTCGTCTTCGGACCCAAGGTCGAAGAGGTGCACCGCCACTACCCGACCAACGTCGCCGGAGACATCGTCCCCGTGGCCCTGCACAGCATCCGGCTCACCGAGCAGCTGCTGCGCGACGCCACGAAGGTCAACCTCACCGACCTCAAGACGGTCGAGGCCGAAGCGCCCCCGCTGCCCGGCGGCCGCATCAAGCGCCGGCCAGAGGCCAAGGCCACCCCCGACCCGGACACGGCCGACCCGGAACCCACGGCCGACGAAGGAATCCCGGCCGACGCCGAACTTCCGTCCGGGACCGATGATGCCGCCCGAGCCGACACCGGCGGCGACGTCACCGCTGTCGGCGCCGCTGAGGCGGCAGGTGCGGTGGAGCCGCCCGCGGCCAGCAGCGACGCAACCGCACCGCCGGCCCAGAACAGCGGCGTCGACCCAGGCGTTCGCGTTGCGTCCGGCCCAGGCGGCGCCGGAGGCCCCGGCCCGGGGGGGACCGGGGCCAGCGCTCCCGGCCCCGGCACCCCGGCCGCCCCGCACACGCAGGCAGCGTCCCCGTTCAAGGCACCCCTGCTCGGTTGGGACGTGGCCAGCGGAGAGCCGCTGCACTGGCACCCCGCCGGCGCCGGCCAGACCGTGCTGCAGAACGGCCACGTGGAGATCTGGGGCTCCTCGGGCATGGGCAAGACCCAGTTCGTGATGAGCCTGCTCGCACAGCTGGCCCACCACAGCGGGAGCCGCTTCGGCATCGCCGACTTCAAGAACGACTACAGCTCCGACACCGGCTTCCCCGAACTGACCGGCGCCGAGTTCATCGACCTGTGGAACGGCGGAGCGCCCTACAACCCGCTGGCCCTGGACGACTCCAGCGACCGGGCCATCGACACCGCCGTCATCGAGCTGCGCGACGTCGTCGACGAGGCCGCAGCCATGTTCGGCGGGATGGGCCGGCGGCAGCGCGCCAAGCTGGAAACCTTCCTCGGCCAGGCCTACCAGGTCCGCAAGACCGAAAACCGGTGGCCGACGCTGCGGACCCTGGACAGCCTGCTGGACGCCGACCTCGCCGGGGTCATGGGCGACCTCACCCGGCACGAGCTGTTCAAGGACGGGCCGCCGCTGGGCGACGTGGTGGACCGCAACGTCGTCTTCGGACTCTCCCGCATCCCCGGCAACGGACAGACCACCGTGCTGGCCGCGGCGTTCATCCTGTCCTCGCTGCTGCAGCGGGTGCAGAACCTGCCGCCGGTACCCAACACCGTGCGGTACGTCGCCGTCGTCGACGAAGCCCACCGGGTGTCGCCGTTCCGCGCGGTGCACACCATGGTCCGCGAGGGACGCTCCAAGGGCCTGGCCGTGCTGCTGGCCACCCAGCAGCCACTGGACCTGCCCGACGTCGTCGCCGCCAACGCCCAGACCAAGATCTGCTTCGGGCTCCCCGACGCCAGCGTGGCCACCATGGCCGCCCGCAAGCTGGACCCCGACCGTCCCCGCCTGGCCGAGCAGATCCGCTCCCTGGGCGTCGGGGAGGCGTTCGTGAAGTTCGGCGGGCAGGCCCCGGTGCTGGTGAAGATGGCCCAGGCCTACCGCGACCGCGAAGCCCTCGGCATCCCGGGACCCACCAGGTGAGCGCGCGGCCGGCCAGTCAAGGCCGGCCGCGCAGCACGCTGCGCAGGCCCCGCGAGGATGCCGCCCGGTCATGGGCCAGCGACCCGGCAGTGCGCGGGCGGATGCAGCGCCAACCCACCCGCGACACCGCACCGGAGCTGCGGCTGCGCCGCGCGCTGCACGCAGCCGGCCTGCGCTACCGCGTCGACGCGGCACCGCTACCGGGGCTGCGCCGCCGCGCCGACGTCGTCTTCGGGCCCTCCAAAGTGGCCGTGTTCGTCGACGGGTGCTTCTGGCACGGCTGCCCAGACCACGGCACCCGGACCCCGAAAACCAACGCCGGCTACTGGTCGGAGAAGGTCCAGCGCAACCGCGAGCGGGACGCAGACACCGACCAGCGGCTGCTAGAGGCCGGCTGGCTGCCGCTGCGGCTGTGGGAGCACCAAGACCTCGCCGCGGCCGCCGCGGAGGTGGCCTCCGCAGTCGCAGTCCGCCGACCAGCCTAGGGGAGCACATGGCCCGCATGAACGACCGCAAGACCACCCTGGTGCGCCAGCTCGCCGCCGGGTTCGCAGCCCGCTGCCGCGCCGAGCAACGCGCGGCCATGTCCCCGGCCGACCGGGCAACAGCCCGCCAGCAGGCCGCCGCGGTGGCCGCCTACACCGCCCAAGCCTTCGGCGACCGGTGCGCCTGGTGCGGACTGCCACAAAACCGCGCTCAGAAGGACCACTTCCCGCCACTGGTGCTCAACCGGATGTGGACCGGCTACATCGAGGAGGTCACCGTGCCTTCCTGCGCGTCGGACAACAGGCAGTACCCACATTGGGAGAGCCACCTCGACGCCTGCTGGCGCTCGCCCGACCGAGACCTCCTCACCCTGCACCGGGACGCCCTCCGGCATCTGTGGCAGGTCCACCAGCCGCTGCCCAGAGCCCTTTACGAGCGGGAGTTCGGCGCCCTCCGCGACGGCCTGGACCGCGTCCTGGAGGAGGCGGACAGTCGCATCGCCGCGTTTGCGGCATCGGTAGCCGCCATATCGGACACCCAGAACGGAAGCGCCCAGGCGGCAGTAACGGAAGTTTGTGCGGAACCTGAAAAGGAAGTAGCATCAGAGGAACTCGAGGTGGGAGGTCGCGGTGACGGCATCGCTGGAGCAGGCGGTTGAGGCCGATGAGATCGTGACCGGCCTGCGCAAGTACATGACGCAGAAGGACATCGCGCACGGCGCCAGGGTGTCGGCCCGGACGGTGCGGGACTGGTCGAAGAATACCCGCGTCGTCGTGCGTGGCGCCAACTACGAGAACCTCGCGCAGGTCCGTCAGGTAGTCCTGGTCTTGCGGGACTCGTTGACCCCGCGCGGGGTCAAGCAGTGGATGGCAGCCAAGAACCGCCTGCTGGATGGCCGGCGGCCGGTCGACGTCCTGCACGAGGGAGACCACGCCGCTGTGCTGCGCGCGGCTGCCGCGTTCGTCGACGGCGCCTACGTCTGACCGCGACCTCGCCCCCAGCAGCCGGTCCGCCGGCTGGCACCGGCGACACCGTGAGGATGGGTGTCCCCGGTGGCCCTGCCGGTGCCAGCGTGCACCTGCCGGTACTGAAGCTGTCGGGCTCTTTCCATCACCAGGGTCCCACCGGTCGCGAGCTGCTCAGCTGCGCCGACCCGGCTGTCGTCAGCGCCCGCTACCAGCGGCTGGGCGAGGCCGGGGTCTGGTACGGCTCGAGCATGCAGCGGGGCGCTTGGGCGGAGATGTTCCGGCACTGGGAACTCGGCGGAGTGTCCCCTTATGAGATCCGCCGCCGGGTGGGTCGGGCCTCGGTGTCCGGCCTGCGGGTGCTCGACCTGCGTGACCGCGCCGTGCAGGCAGCGCTGGGTCTATCCCGAGCCGACCTGACCGGCGATGACTACGCCGTGTGCCAGGAGGTGGCGGCCTTCGCCCGAGCCGCCGGGCTGGACGGCGTACTGGCCCCTTCGGCCGCGCTGTCCGACTGCGCCACCCTCGCGGTCTTCGCCCATGCGCTAGGCGACGGGCGCGTAGTGGCCGACCACTCTCGAATCCAGCGCCCTCCGGCGACGATGAGTCGGCAGGTCGGCCGGATCAGGTCCATAGCCACCGATCCTGCAGGTGCTGCCAGCGAGCTGGTGCGGATGTCTGTTGACGTCGTGCGCCACCGCAGGTAGCCGCACACCCCCAACCGAGGAGCCCGCATGACCAGCGATCACGCCAATAACGACATCGATGTCGTGGACGCCGAGATTGTGGATGGCGAAGCGGTGGACGACGAGCAATCCTCCCGGCTGGCAACCCTGCTGGATGCCGCCGTCGCCAGGATGAAAGACGCAGTTGCCGCCGATATCGCGCGGCTGCGGGACCGGCATCCCGACCTCGACCGTGGCGACCTCGCCCAGCTGGTCGTCAAGCGTGGGACGCGTCGGGTCGGCTGGGCCAGTGCGGCCACCGGGTTCGGGGGACTGGCCACCACAGCGGTCAACATCCCCTCGGTCCTAGCGCTGCAAGCTGGCCTGGTGTTAGGCGTTGCCGAGGTCTACGGCGAACTCGATAGCGACGACATCCGGCAGGACTTCGCTCTCATCCTCGGCGGCCAGGGGGCCGCAGGTGCACTCCGCAACTTCGGCGTGGCCGCCGCCAACGACTTCACCAAGAAGTACGTCCAACGCAACGTCACCCGCGAGACCATGAAAAAGGTCAACAGCGTGATCAGCCGTAAAATCATCACCAAGGCCGGCGAGAAATCATTGACGTCCTTCACTAAGCTCGTACCGGTCGTGGGAGCAGGTGTTGGCTACACCTTCGACCGCAGCTATGCCCGGCTGTTGGGCCAACGAGCGTTGCGTTACTACGGCGGCGAGTAGCCTTCGATAGGGACGGAAATGCCTACTGCGCCGAAGCGCAGTAGGCCTCATCATCAAGAGATGATTGGGCCCTCGTTCGACCGGTCAGTCATGCCTCATCTGACGGCCCGCTCGGGAGCTGGCCCTTTGTGGGTGGTCTGGGACACCAACATCTTGTCGATGTACGAACGTTACGGTCTGGCCATGTGGGAGGGCGAGGAGCCCGACGTGCGAGGTCACGACCCCGTTCAGGTGACGGCGCTCGGCGAGTTGGTGTCCGCGTGGATGTGGTGGGACATCCGGTTCGTGGTTCTCGAGGGGACAGCGACGGACAGCAAGCGACCACGTCCTGCGGCTGACGTCGCTCAACGGGTGACGTCAATGGAAGGGCTTGCGGTCGCGCTCGAACTCAGCATTGATGGGGATGAACCCGACCCACCACCACACCGAGAGCGGGGGTTACCAGCAGACGTAGCCCAGTCCCTGCCCGCCGGCGCCGATAGGTCTCTTGTCGCCGAGGCCCATAGGCAGGGCGCAGACGTGTTCTTGACGACGGACAAGCGCGTACTGAGGCGGAATCCTGAGCTCGCCGCAGAAGGACTACGGCTGATGACCCCGGTGGCCATTGTTGAGGCCCTTCGCGAAGTTGGCGTGGAACCAGGATGGGCCCCCACGCAGCTCGGTGGCCTTGCGCCTGACCTGGGTCGAATGTCGGCCCTTCTCGAGGCTCTGGGTGTCTGAGCCCCATTGGCCGGGCGCTGTTCGAGCTGACGGCGGACCCCGGCAGTCGCGCAGGTAACCGTCCGCTGGCAACTCTGGGCTAGACCTGGTGGACCAGACCACTAACCCCCGTATGCGGTCCTGCAAATTTCGTTCCATAACCCGGTCCAGAACTAGCGATGGTTCGACGTTCCCAGGCCGGTTGCGGGGGCGGGCGGCATTGCGGGCGGGTATGTCTTGTAGGCGCGTTCAGCTATGGCGGACAACGGCACCTCGGCCGACCTGTTCGGCGATGACCCAGACGGCGATGACCTCGGCGGCGAGCAGCCCGACGAGGACCAGCAGCTGGGCGGCGCCGGCCTGCAGTGCGCTGCCGCCACCGAGTAGGACGCCGACGTAGGCGCCGGGCAGTGTGACCAGGCCGACGGTGCGGGTCTGGTCCAGCGCGGGGACCAGGGCGGTGGCCACGACCGGTTGGGCGATGAGCATTGCGGCGTCCCGGGGCAGGAACCCGAGTGCGAGGGCGGCCTCGACCTCGCCGTGGCGCTGCGCGAGCTCGTCGAGCATCCGCCGTCCGGCCAGCGAGGTGGCGGTCATGGCCCCGCCGATGATGATGCCGGCGACGGGGACGACGGCCACGCCGCGCAGGGGGACCGATCCGCTGGCCAGCACCAGGCCCAGCACGGGCAGCACCCCGGCGGCGATCGGCACGGCGATTACCGCCGCTCGGCGGGGTGCACCTCGACCCCACGCCGGTCCACCGGTGACTCGGCCGGCCGAGGTGGCCGCGGCGACGAGCAGCATCAGGGCGGCGAACGCGGCCGAGGTCCACAGGGACCGGACCACCACCACGATGACCGAGGACACCGCGGCCAGCTGGGCGGTGGCCCGCAGGGTGGCCCACACCACCGGGCGCTGCTGGCCCAGGCCGGACAGCCGCCCGACGACGGCGGCGAGCACCAGCAGTGCGGCGAGTGCGACGAGCAGGCCCGGGCCCAACGTGACGACCGAGGAGCCCATGCCGGTCATCCTCGCCCTGCGCCGTCAGCGGGCAGCGAGCACACCGCCGGACACCAGGCCCAGCACCACGGCGCCGAGCACGACCCGGTAGACGACGAAGGGCACGAAGCTGCCGTGTTGCAGATACCGCAGCAGCCAGGCGATGACGGCAAGCCCGACGTTGAAGGACACCACGGTGGCCAGCGCCGTCGGACCCCAGGCAACCGGGGCGCCAGCGGTGGCGCCGTGTAGGGCGTCGTAGGCCTGGTAGGCGCCCGATCCAAGCACGGCCGGGACGGCGAGCAGGAAGGAGTACCGCGCCGCGGCCTTCCGCGTGTACCCGAGGAGCAGCCCGGCGGTGATGGTGCCGCCGGAGCGGGACACCCCGGGGACCAGCGCGAGCGCCTGCGCGAACCCGTAGGCCACGCCGTGCCCGACGGTGAGCCGGTCCAGCGTGCGGTCCTTCCGGCCGATGCGGTCGGCGACCAGCAGGAACAGCGAGAACACGATCAGCGCGGTGGCCACGATGCGCAGGTCGCGGAAGGTGGTCTCGATGGTGTTCTGCAGCAGCAGGCCGAGCACCACGATCGGGATGCTGCCGACGATGATCAGCCAGCCCATCCGGGCGTCGGGGTCGCCACGGCGCTCGCGGTGCACCAGGGAGGACACCCAGGCGGTGACGATGCGGGCGATGTCGCGGGCGAAGTAGACGAGGACGGCGAGCTCGGTGCCGATCTGGATGATCGCGGTGAACGCGGCCCCGGGGTCGGGCCAGCCGGCGAGGGCGCCCACGATGCGCAGGTGCGCGCTGGAGGAGACCGGCAGGAACTCGGTCAGGCCCTGCACGACGCCCAGGACGAGGGCCTCCAGCCAACTCACCGGGTCACCCGCCGAGCCGTCGTCCCCACGAGGACGGCGATGAGCGCCAGACCGGTCACCGCGACGGGGCCGTCGCCCAGGCCGAGGCCGCCGGCCAGCTCCGCGGGCTTGCCCAGCCAGTCCGCGACCGAGGCGCCGAGGGGCCGGGTGAGCACGTAGGCGGCCCAGAACGCCACCACGGGCGAGAGCCCGAACCGGGCCCAGCCCATCCACGGGACGACGATCGCGACGCCGAAGAGCACGATCGAGCCGGCGAAGCCCAGGTGCCAGACGACGGCGGCCAGGTCACCCAGGGCGGTGCCGAGGGCGAAGGTGGTCAGCACGGCGGCCCAGTACAGGAGCTCGCGCCGCCGGGTGTTGATGCTGTGCACGTCCAGGGTGCCCTCGACGCGGTGCCAGACCGCGAACACCACGGCCAGCGCGGCGGCGGCCAGGCCGGCGGTGACGGTGTAGGGCAGGCCGAGGAGGACGTGCGGGCCGTCGGCGACCATCGTGCCGAACACCGCGACCATGGTGACCGCGGTCCAGTAGCGGCCGGGGTGGAACCGGTCGGCGCGCAGCTGCCACCACAGGGCCGCGACCAGCCCGACCCCGGTTACCGCGACGGCCACCGGCAGGTTCGCCAGGGCGGCGCCGTCGGCGGCGGCCTCGCCGGTGCCGGTGGTCAGGAGCTTGATCAGCCAGAACACCGCGGTGACGGCGGGGACCTTGACGGCGGTGACCGGCACCCGGTGGCGGGTGGTCGGGGCGGGCTGCGGCACGGGCTGCTCCAGGGCGGGGTGACGACAGGGGAGCTCGGCGCTGAGCCCGTCGGCCGCTACGTCGGCGACGACGGCCGCGGTGATGGTGCGGGGCGGTTCCTGACGAGGACCTGAACGGTCGCGCGGCTCCGGTGGGGGAGCGTCCCGCCATCCGCGCCCCCAGTGCAGGGCCAGGCCCGTGACGCCGCCCACGGCCGCCAGGAAAGCCAGAGAGGTGAGGGAGAGGTCCGCGGCGACCTGTTCGCCGGTCCCGCTCACCGGTCAGCCGCGGGTACCGCTGCCGGATCGTGCACGCAGCACCTCGACGACGACGGGGACCAGGGACAGCGCGACGACGCCGAGGATGAACAGCTCGACGTGGTCGCGGACGAGGGCGACCTGGCCGAGGAAGTACCCCAGCAGCGTCACCCCGGCGGCCCACAGGACGCCGCCCAGGACCGACCACACGACGTAGCGGCGCACGTCCATGCGGGAGACGCCGGCCATCACGGTGGCGAAAGTGCGCACGATCGGCACGAAGCGGGCCAGCAGGATGGTGCGGTTGCCGTTGCGGTCGAAGAAGGCCTGGGCGCGGTCGACGTGCTGGGCCTTGAACAGCCGGCTGTCGGGGCGGTTGAAGACCGCGGGGCCGACGCGGCGGCCGATCCAGTAGCCGACGAGGTTGCCGGCGATCGCGGCCAGCGGGAGGGCGGCGAGCAGCACCCACAGCGGTGCGGTGAGCACCCCGCTGGCGACGAGCAGGCCGGCGGTGAACAGCAGGGAGTCACCGGGCAGGAAGAACCCGACCAGCAGCCCGCACTCGGCGAACAGGATCACCATGATCCCGATCAGCCCGAAGGTGTTGATCAGATGCGCCGGGTCCAGGAAAGAGCTCACGGTGGCCACGGTGGCCCGCCGAGCCTGAACACGACCTGTACGGCCGGGGGGCTCAGCCCGCGGGGAGGTCCAGCACCACGCGGCCGCCGTCGGGGGAGGCCACGGCGGTGACCCCGCCGCCGGCGGCTACCACCAGCCGGCGGGTGAGCGCCAGCCCGAGGCCGGCACCCGGGTGTGTGCTGTCCACCCCGCCCCGGTAACCCGGGTCGAACGCACGGGCCGCGACCTCCGGCGTCATCCCCGGACCGTCGTCGGCGACGACCACCTCGACCCGGCCGCCGTCCTGCCGGGCGGTGATCTGCACGGCCGTCGCGGCGTACCGGACTCCGTTGTCGACCACAGGTGACAGGGCCCGGACCACGACGTCGGGGTCGACCCCGACGACGACGTCCGGTGTCACCTCCACGACGACCGGCACCGGGTGGTCCTCCCCGCGCGGATCGGCGAGCCGGGCCAGGGCGTCGGCCAAGCGGGACCGGCCGGGGGTCAGCACCTCCGAGCTGCGCGCAGCCGACAGCATCGTCTCCAGGATCGAGGCCATGGACCGGGTGGCCCGGTCGATGGCGGCGTGGGCGCGCGCGGTCTCCTCGGGCCCGCGGGGCTGGGCCAGCAGCAGGTCGAGCTCGGCCTGCGCGCGGGCCAGCGGGGTGCGCAGCTCGTGGGAGAGCTCCTCGGTGAAGCGCTGCTCGTGCCGCAGCACCGCCGCCTGCCGGTCCAGCATCAGGTCCAGCGTGCGGGCCAGCTCCGCCAGCTCCGCCGGGCGCGCGTCCTCCCCGAAGCGCAGGTCGGTGTCGTCGGCGCTCCACCGGCCGGCCTGGGTGCTCATGTCCTGCACCGGGCGCAGCGCCCGGGTGACGTTGGCGCGCAGCACCAGGTGCACGACGACGACCAGCAGCAGAGCCACCCCGACGCTGCCCAGCAGGGCGGTCCGCTCGACCTGCCGGTAGGGCGACAGCGAGGTGCTGGTCACCACGGCCGCGACCTGTCGGCCGTCGTCGACCAGCGGCAACGCCCGCAACCGCAGGGGACCGCCGGCGTCCACGTCGAGGGCCCCGGCCCCGGCCGCGGCGAGGTCGGTTGCCCGGCGGTCCAGGGCGTCTGTGCTGCCCGACGGGCTCTCCACGATTCCGCCTGCGCCGTCGATGATCCAGGTGCCGACGTCCAGTGCCTGGTCGTCGCGGGCATCCGCCACCGTGACCGTGCCGTCCGTGGACACGTCGACGGTCTGCGCGACGGCCTCGGCCCGGGCCTCCAGGACGTCGTCGGCCTGACCGGCCAGCACCCGGGCCAGCAGCGCGTTGGCGCCGACCGCGAGCAGCAGCACCCACAGCGCGACGACGAGCGTGGCCGACCAGGACAACCGGGTGCGCAGGCTCGTGCGGGCCGCCCGGGTGCTCACGTGAACGTGTAGCCCACGCCGTGCGCGGTCCCGATCGACCGCTCGGCGTCGCCGGCGGCGTCGACCTTGCGGCGCAGCCGGGCGAGGTACTGGTCCAGGGTGTTGTCGGCGACCCGGGCGCCGTCGGGCCAGCCGGCGGCGAGCAGGTCACGGCGCCGGACCACTTCACCGGGGCGGGCCATGAGCGCGGCCAGGACGCGGAACTCGGTCGGGGTCAGCCGCTGCGTGCCCGAGGGGCCGACCAGGGCGTGGGTGGTCGGGTCGAGGGCCAGCCCCGCGGGCGCCGGCCGGGCCGCGGCCGAGCGGCGGAGGGCGACCCGCAGCCGGGCGAGCAGCTCGCTGAGGTGGAAGGGCTTGGCCAGGTAGTCGTCGGCGCCGGCGGCGAACCCGGACAGGACGTCGTGTAGCTGATCGCGGGCTGTCAGGAACAGCACCGGCGCGGTGAGACCCGCGGCGCGCAGGGCCTGGCAGACGTCGCGGCCGTCGGAGTCGGGCAGGCCGATGTCGAGCACCACCGCGTCGAAGGCGCCGGGCCCATCGGCACCCACCGCGCCCAGCGCGCCCGCGCCGTCCCGTGCGGTGACCACCGTGACGTCGTGCTCCCGCAGTCCGCGGGCCAGCACGTCGCGCAGCCCGTGGTCGTCCTCGACGACGAGCACCCGGGGCTGCAGTCCGCTCACGGCGCCCATCATGGGGTGCCGAGCCCCGATCGCCGGCGAAGGCGTTCAGGTCGTGTGCAGACCAGCTGCCCGACGCTGCCGCCCATGACCACACCCCAGGCCCCCTCGACGGGGCGCGCGCTGCTGAACAAGGTCCCCGAGGTCACCCTCTGGTTCTGGGTCATCAAGATCCTGGCCACCACGGTCGGGGAGACCGCCGCGGACTACCTCAACGACACTCTCGGCTTCGGGCTGACCAACACCACGCTGGTCATCGGGGCGGTCTTCCTCGTCGTCCTCGGCTTCCAGTTCCGGGCCCGCCGCTACGTCGCGCCGCTGTACTGGGCGACCGTGGTGCTGATCAGCGTCGTCGGCACACTCATCACCGACAACCTCACCGACAACCTCGGTGTGCCGCTCGAGCTCACCACCGCGGTGTTCGCGGTCGCGCTGGGCCTGACCTTCGCCGGCTGGTACGCCTCCGAGCGGACCCTGTCGATCCACTCAATCGTGACCCGCCGCCGGGAGGCCTTCTACTGGCTGGCCATCCTGTTCACCTTCGCCCTCGGCACCGCGGCTGGTGACCTGACCGCCGAGCGCCTGGGCGCGGGGTATTGGCTGTCGGCGCTGCTGTTCGCCGCACTGATCGGCGCGGTCGCCGCCAGCCACCTGGTGTTCCGGGCCAACGCGGTGCTCACCTTCTGGATCGCCTACGTGCTCACCCGCCCGCTGGGCGCCTCACTGGGCGACGGGTTCTCCCAGGACAAGGTCGATGGCGGCCTCGGCCTGGGCACCACGCTGACCAGCGCGCTGTTCCTGGTGACCATCGTCGCCGTGGTGACCTACCTGGCCGTCAGCAAGCGCGACCAGCTCCCTCCAGTCGAGACCGACGCACTGCGCTGACCTGCGCGGTGGGATTGGACGCGGTCGGACCCTCGCCGGGTCCCTGCGCCCGGGTGCGATGGTCACCTACACAATTTCGGCACCTCATAACCGTCAGGGGCTTCCTGGGGGGAGCGGGTGAGCAGTCAGCGGCAGCCCTTAAACCCCCGTATATGGATCGACGGATTCCGTGTCACAACTAGGTCCGAAACCGCTAGGGCCCTGGTCTGCGGGGTCGATGCAGTGCTCGGCTCCGACGGTCGTCGTCCCCGATGTGCATGGATCGTCCGTGGTGCAGTGGTGTCAGGAGCGGGCTGGTCGGATGTGACTGCGGGAACCGTGGATAGAGCTCCGCTGCGCGTCCGAGGCCCATTCTGTGGGCCGGAACTGGCTGTCCTGCCAGGCGACGCCCGGGTCCGGCCCAGTCGGGTGCCTGGCATGTCCCGGGGGTCGACGGTCAGCGCAGCAGGGCCCCGGTGAGGACCCCGCGCGCCGTGCGCAGGGCGACTGTCGCCCAGGCCCCCAGCAGCGCGGCGAAGAGCATGACGGCCGCGACCTGCAGGAAGGTCTCGCCGGTGTGCAGGGCGAGCCCGGACGTGCCGGTGACGACGGTGCCGACGGGGAAGGTGAAGGACCACCAGGTGAGGGTGAAGGGCAGGTGCGCCCGGGCAGTGCGGACGGTGACGGCGAGGGCGATGCCGGCCCACATCAGCGCGAACCCCCACACCGGGAGCCCGTAGACCAGCCCCATGGCCTGGAAGGCGGTGGCGTAGGGCTCGGGGACGGCGAGGTGGGCCTGGCTGCCCAGGTTGTTCGCGGCGGTGATCGACTGGCCCAACGGGCCGAGCACGATCCACAGCGTGGGCACCATGGCGGCGGCGCCGATCTTGTGCCGGGCCAGTCGGCCCCACACCAAGGTGATCACCACGAGGCTGGCCAGCAGCGAGAGCCCGAACATCGACCAGCACAGGGTGAACAGGGTGGTGCGCAGCTGTCCGGCGGGCAGTTCGGGGACCAGCAGGGCGCCGGTGGCCGCGGACACCATGGGCGGGACGACGGGCATCAGCCACCCACCGAACGCGGCGTCCTCTGCGACGTCGTGGCGGGTGAAGACCAGGTACGGGAGGCCGACGGCGGTGACCAGGCCGTAGACGGTGCCGGCGACCCACAGGACGGCGAACACCCACAGTGCTGCGGTGGCGCCGATGAGGTCGGCGCCGACGAGGTGGGTGGCGACGCCGAAGGCCAGCAGGCCCATCGGTGGGGCGCCGTAGAAGTGCGCCATGACCGGGTTGTCGGCGTGCCCACGGGCGGTGTCGGGGTGGTATCGCCAGTGCGCGATGGTGGCGGCCGAGACGGCCAGCAGCAGCACCCCGGCCAACACCCACACCACCTGTGCCAGGACCTGCAGGCCCGGGACGGTGACGGGCAGGGTGGCTGCAGCGGTGGCCACGATGGAGGTGCCCATGACCGAGGCGAACCAGTTGGGGCCGATGTTGGCCACGGCCAGTCGCCGGTCGTCGTCACTGCCGAACAGGCCGGGTCCGGGGGTGGGCTGGGTCGCCGTGCTGGTCATGGGTCCATCGTGCGCTGGTGCAGACCCTGCCGGTAGCCGCCGCGTCGTTGTGCATGCACAAGCCCAGCTTGTGGCGCTCGGTGCCAGGGCCTAGCGTCCCACCGGTGCAGGAGACACTGCGAGAGCTCAAGCTCGCCCGGCTGGACGACCCGCACGTCGCGCCGCTGAACGCGCTGGTCCGGCGGTGGCGGGGCCGAGGTCGGGCGGTGCCGTGGTTCGACCCGCACGGCGGGGGCACCGGTGCGCGGGTGCTGCTGCTCCTGGAGAGCCCGGGTCCGGCGACGATGGCGCTGGGGGAACGCGGGTTCTCCTCCGAGGACAACCCCGACCCCACGGCGCGGGTGCTGCGGGCCGCGCGGGAAGCGTCCCCGCTGCGGGCCGTGGACTGCCTGCGGTGGAACGTCGTCCCGTGGGCGCTGGGCACCCCCGAGGCCTGGCGCAACCCACGGGCCGCCGACCTGGCGGAGGCCGGTCCAGCATTGGCCGAGGTCCTCCAGCTGGTCCCGCGGTTGCGGGTCGTCGTCCCGCTGGGGACGGCGGCACTGGCCGGCTGGATGCGGTACCTGACGATGCACCCACCCGTGCACCCGGTGGTGACCCTGGCGGTGCCGCACCCCTCCCAGCGCAACACCCACGCCCGAACCGAGGCCGACCAGCGGTTGCAGCATGCCCTGGGCGCCGCAGCAGCATGGCTGCCGGAGCTGACGGCGTGCCGCTGAGTCCGCACGTGCCCGAGCTGGGGGCGTTGGAACTGTTGTTGGACGTGGTGGCCACCGGCAGCATCGGCGCCGCGGGGCGCCGGCACGGTGTCAGCCAGCAGGCCGCCTCGGCCCGGCTGCGCACCCTCGAGCGGCAGGTGGGCGTCGCCGTGCTCGATCGCCGGGCCCGCGGCACCGGACTCACCGACGCCGGGACTGCGTTCGCCGCCTGGGCGGCCCGCGTGGTCGAGGCCGCCACCGACCTGGACGCCGGGCTGACCGCACTTCGTCACCGGGGATCGGCGCGATTGCGGTTGGCGGCGAGCATGACCGTGGCCGAGCACCTGGTCCCGGGGTGGCTGGCCGCCCTGCGGGCGCACGGGGGCGTCGAGCAGATCACCTTGACGGCCACCAACAGCGCCGCCGTGGCCGACCTGGTTCGCGCCGGGGCAGTGGACGTGGGTCTCGTCGAGGGACCGGACCCCCTGGCCGACCTCTCCCAGGTCGTGGTGGGCACCGACGACCTGGTGCTCGTCGTCGCTCCGGACCACCCCTGGGCCCGTCGGCGACGGCCGGTGGCCGCCGCCCTGCTGGCCCGCACCCCGCTCGTCACCCGCGAGGTCGGCTCGGGCACCCGCACCGCTCTCGAGCAGGCCCTGGGCCCCCCGGGCCCGACGCCGGTGCTCGAGCTCAGCACCGCGACCGCCGTCCGGGAGTCCGTCCGGGCCGGGCTCGGCCCGGCCGTCCTGCCCCGACTGGCGGTGGCCGGTGACCTGCGCGACGGCCGGTTGGTCGCCATCGGCGTCACCGGGGTGGACCTGCGCCGACGGTTGCGGGCCGTGTGGGTGGGGCCCACCGACCGACCCCCCGCCGGCCCGGCCCGCGACCTCGTGGCCACGGCGACCGCACGAGTCCACCCGCCCGGACCGCGGAGGAAGAGTGACGCGGGCGGGGTGACACACGCCAGTCGGCAGGACCACCGCTGAGCCCGGCGATGGAACGCCGCCGAGATCGCGACGCCTGAACCGTCCTCCAGGGCTGACGGACCCCCGGACAACGGGAGAGGACCGCTCGACCATGGACCACCCGACCAGTGCCCAGAGCTGGTGTCCGACCCCGACGCACCGGTGCCGGGACGGCGGTGCGCAGGGGTCGGCGCACCTCGCATCCGGCGTTGCCGGCCCCGTCACGATCGGCACGCTTGCACGGTCGTCGTGGCCACCCACCCCCCGAGACCGGGCCAGCCCATTGCCTGCCCTGGTCGACGACCCCTGGACACCAGGGCCACCCCGGTGCGCGTCGTCCCGCCCCACTGACTTCCCGGAGCACACACCGCAACCCGTGTCGCAGTGCAGTCAGTGCGGACAACAAACCCCGGTGTGCGGTCCTACCGAATCGGGCCCAGAACCAGGTTCACATCCAACTCCTGGCGAGGCCGAGAGGGGTGACCTTATTCGGGCTGGGCGCTGTCAGATGCCGAAGGCCGGTGCGTAGTGGAAGTCGCCGGGCTCGCCGCTCCACGCCTGGAGGGTCCGTACCTGGAAGTGGTCAGCCCACGACGGGTCGGATGCCTTGATGCCCAGCGGTTCGGCGGGGCGGAAGCCGAATCGCCGGTAGTACCCGGTGTCTCCCAGAAGGACGGCTTCGGGAAAGTCGAGGGGGTCAGCTGCCGCGAGTACAGCGTGCATGAGCGCGCTGCCGATGCCGGTCCCTTGCATGTCGGGGAAGACCCCCAGGGGCGCGAGGCCCACCGAGGTTGCGCCGGCGAGCTGCGCACGGCTGCCGAGAACGTGCCCCACGACCGCGCCGTCCCGTTCGGCGACCAGGGACAGCGCTGGGATGACGTCTCCGGCGGCGCGTAGGGCGTCGACCAGGGTTGCCTCAAACGCGACCGATCCGTCCTCGGTGGCGAACGCGGCGTTGTGGACAGCGTGTACGGCGTCGCGGTCGTTCGGGGTCTCTCTGCGGATCAGCACCCGGAGCACGATGCAGGCGCTAGGGCTGCGCCACAACATGTTTGGCCCGTCGTGTCACAAACCCCGGTATTCGGTCCTACGGATTCAGGCCCACAACTCGTTCCGATTGCTTCGTCGGACTAGGGGCGACCAGTGCTCCCCGTCTCGGCGACTGCTCGGTGGGCTCCGTGGTGGGGGTGCAGGTGGTGGGCGGGTCAATGGATGCGGTGCGGTAGCTCTTCGTCGTCCAGGTCGGTCGCGCTGAGGTTCACCGCGACGAGCACCTCGCGGTCGGCCCACCGGCCGGCGGCGCGCCGGTGGGGTTGTGACTCCTCGGAGTGGACGGCGTGAAGGTTTAAGGGGGGCATGCCGATGTTCCCGATGTGATGCACAAGAGCGCGTGGGGGTGGAGGGCGTCCTGGGTGCCGCGCGATCAGCACCGGGCCGATTCCATGGGCTTGGCGCTCGTGATACTCGGTGTCGTTTTGCACGTGAGCTTGCTGAGCGCGCTGGGAGTCAGCGGGGGCAATGCTTGGTTTCAGTTCGGCGCCCTCGCTGGCCAGATCGTCGGCGTCGCAGTGGTCGCCGCATTCCGTGGTCGCATGCCTGGTGCTTTCTGGGCGGTGGTCACGGTGTCGGTGACCCCTGTGGTGGCTGTCGTGGCCCCGTTCTATCCGCAGGCGACCCTCGTCGTGGTCCCGATTGTCTTCCTGCTGGTGTTGTTCACCTCATCGGTGTTGCCGCGGTTCGTGGCCCGCGTCGTGGCGGTCGAGGCCTTGGTGGTCGCGACCGTGGTCGTCGTGCTCGATCGCTCGACGCGCGGCCTCCTGGTGGCTGAGCTGTTCTTCGTCGTCCTGACCCTGGCGGTTATTCATGTGCTGCTTGTGCGTGCCGCTGACGCTCAGGCCGAGCTGGTGCAGCGGCTGGAGCGGGTGGCCCGGGTTGACGGGCTCACCGGGCTGCGCACGCGGCGGGACTTCGAGGAGTCGCTGGCCGTCGAGCTCGCCGCCGGTGGGGTCACCAGCCTGATGGTGGTCGACGTCGATCACTTCAAAGCGATCAACGACACTCATGGCCATTTGGCCGGGGATCTTGCGCTGCAGCATCTCGGGCGTCGCCTGGCGGCCGGTGTGCGGGCTGAGGACGCCGTGGTGGGGCGGCTGGGCGGTGACGAGCTGGCTGTGCTGCTGCGCCGCTGCCCGCAGCAGGTCGCGCTGCGAAGGGCCGAGGATCTGGTGAAGACCGTGGCTGGCGCCCCACTGGATCTGCCCGGTGGCGGCTCCATCGAGCTAGGGGTCAGCATCGGAGTGGCCAGCGCGGCCGGCGGGGACGCCAAGGCCCTGTACGCCGCGGCCGACGCCGCGCTCTACGACGCGAAGCGGGCCGGCCGGGGCCGGGCTGCGGCTGCATCAACCCCGACCGGCACGGCCACGGCCACGCTTGGCTGATCGCGCTTGGCTGCGCACGCTTCTGGGGCGGCCCGGGAGATGAGCTGATCGCCCGGGGCGGGTTTGGGTGCCTGTGCCGGCGTGCAGAGACCGACGGTCTGGTGCGTCGTGAGGTCGGTCTGGGCTAGGGGACAGATTGTTGACCGGTTGGGGTAGGCCGAGGCGGGCGCCCAGGGCGGCGAGTTCGTGGCGTTCAGCGTGGGTCTCAATGCCCTCGGCGACCAGAATGGCGCCGGTTTCCTGGGCGTAGGCGATGATGGAGCGGGCCATGGCGCGGCAGGCGGAGTCGGTGTCGATGCCGCGCACCAGGGAGATGTCGAGCTTGATGACGTCCGGGCGTAGCCGGGTGAGGTGCTGGAGGCTGGCGTACCCGGCGCCGGCGTCATCGACGGCGATGCGCATTCCCCGGCTGCGTTGGTGGTCCAGCAGATGGGTGAGGGTCGGGTAGTCGGGAACAGCCTCGTGCTCGGTGATCTCCAGCAGGATGCGGCCGGCCGGGACCGTGGTGAGCAGGTCGTGGGTGGCCGGGTCGGCCAGTGCTGCGGGGGACAGGTTCACCGAGAGGTACCGGGGGACCGGAATGAGGGGGAGAAAGTCGAGGGCGGCGGCCAGGGCGGCCTGCTCGAGGCGGACACCGAGCCCCAGCCTTGGGGCTTCGGCGAACACGAGGTCCGGTCGCAGGGCGCCGCCGTGCACGTCGGTGAACCGGGACAGCGCCTCGTAGCCCACGGGCGTACCAGTGCGCATGACGCCGCTTTTGAATGCCGGGACCGACGGGGATCCGCTGCCTTCGTGTCGACATGTTTTCCGGACGGAACGGTACTATTGAACCGATTTAATAAATCCGGTTACTCGCCTTGATCGTTTGACCCGGTCATCCGAGAACCGGGGTGTCACCAGCGTGGTGGCACCCAGTCGGACCCTCCGAGGGCACCGCGGGTTCTGCTCTTGCATCGAGGTGCGATGTCCGTCTTCCAGTTCTTCAACGATCGGCCCGTCCGGGTCAAGGTGCTCAGCGCCGTCGGTGTTGCCGCGGTGGCCGCGGGGGTGATCGGCGGGTTCGGGTTGACGGCCCTGTCGGCCACAAGTTCGGCGACCACCGAGGTCTTCGAGGACAACGTGGCCTCGATCCGGGCGTTGGGTGTGGTCAGCGACGGGCTGCGGGAGATGCGCATCGCCGTGCGCGACTCCGTGATCGTGCCCGCCGAGGGCGTGGAGGCCGCCTTGGCGACCTTGCAGGACAAGATCGATCAGTTCTACGTCGACATCGATGGCTACGCTGCGCCGGGCTTGAGCACCGGGCAGCAGGCGCTGGTCGACGAGCTGACGGCGACGGTGCAGGAGTGGCAGGCCTTCCACGCAGCCACTCTGCAGCCCTTTGAGCGAGCGAGTGACAACGTCGGGTGGCTGGCGGCCAACAACAGCCAGAACCTGCTGCCGCAGGCTATGGACATCGTCGAGCAGCTGACCCAGATCGAAAGCGATGAGGCCGCTGCCGCCGTCGCCGCGGTGGAGGACGAGTCCTCCACCGCGCGCGCGGGCATGGTTGCCGCGTTGGTCACGGGACTCTTGCTGGCGGTGGGCATCGGCTGGCTGGTGGCCAGCGGCATCGCCCGCGGGGTCCGCACCGTGCAGGACTCCGTCCAGGCCCTGGCCGCCGGGGACCTCACCACGGCGACCAACCTGACCACCCGCGACGAAGTCGGTCGCATGGGGGCCGCGCTGGACACCGCGATGACGAACCTGCGCGAGCTCATGGCGTCGGTGGCTGCCTCGGCCGATGCCGTCGCCGCCTCATCGGAGGAGCTGTCGGCCTCCTCGGCCCAGATCTCGGCGTCAGCCGAGGAGACCGCTGTGCAGTCCGGGGTGGTCTCCGGTGCCGCCGATGAGGTCTCCCGCTCGGTGGCCACGGTGGCCGCCGGCGCCGAGCAGATGAGCGCCTCCATCCGGGAGATCGCCCAGAACGCCAACAAGGCAGCCCAGGTCGCGGCCACCGCGGTCACCGAGGCCGAGGCCACGAACCAGACGATTCAGAAGCTGGGGCTGTCGTCCAAGGAGATCGGCGACGTCGTCAAGGTCATCACCTCCATCGCCGAGCAGACGAACCTGCTGGCGCTGAACGCCACGATCGAGGCCGCGCGTGCCGGTGAGGCGGGCAAGGGCTTCGCCGTGGTCGCCAACGAGGTCAAGGAGTTGGCGCAGGAGACCGCCCGGGCGACCGAGGACATCGCTCGTCGGGTGGAGGCGATCCAGGCCGACACCGGCGGTGCCGTCGACGCGATCGGGCGGATCGGTGAGGTGATCGGGGAGATCAACGGCTACCAGCTGACCATCGCCAGTGCGGTGGAGGAGCAGACCGCCACCACGAACGAGATGTCGCGGTCGGTGGCCGAGGCCGCCAGTGGGACGACGCAGATCGCCGCGAACATCACCGGGGTCAGCGGCGCGGCCGGTGCCACCACCGAGGCCCTGGGACAGACGCGGGTCGCCGTCGACGAGCTGTCCCGGATGGCTGCCGACCTGCGCAGCACCGTCGGTCGCTTCACCCACTGACCGACGCGGCCGGATGGCCGGGGTGCAACTGCACCCTGGCCACCCGCCCGTCGGCCGGCCCCGCGCCATTTCCTCCTCCTCCATCCATCGCACCTTTGGAGTCGATGTGTCCTACACCCTGGTGAGCGCGACAGTGCTCGGCTTCGAGCTCGCCCAGCTGCCCCGGGGCCCGGTAGTCGCGCAGGCCGTGCTGACCGGGTTGACCGCAGACACCGGCACGCTGCTGCGTCTGGCGGCCGGCACCCGCAGCCGCCGGTCCGAGCCGGCCCCGGTGATCCAGCTGCGGTCGCTGCCGGCGCGGTTGTCGTCGACGTCGACGATCGAAGACGCGGTCGAGATGGTTCGCGCATCTCGCTGGGATGGCGCCCTGGCCCTGGAGCGCATGGTTCGTCATGAGGTGCTCGGCGCGGACTGTGCCGCGCTGGCGGCGCTGCCGCCGGTCACCCGCAAGCGCATCGCCGACGTCCTCGTCGACACCGCCGTGGCTGCCTGGGCCGACCCGGGACCGCGCGACCGGGGAGGGGACTCGGATGTGGGCGCTCCGGACACCGGGTGTCACCCCGCGCGGGTCCAGGAGGTCATCGCACCGCTCCTGACCGGCGACCGGGAGATCGCAGACGGTTGGCGGGCGACAGCCCCGGCCGACTCCGACGCCTGGACCCAGGCGATGCACCAGGCCTGCTGGGCGGCACACCTGACCGGACGGGTCCGCGAAGCCGCCGCCGCCCAGATGCTGGGCGTCATCGCCTTCCGCCGCGCCGGACTCGGTCCGGTCGACGTCGCCACCGGGACCTGGACCGCCTTGTCAGGGGTCCTGCAGGCCGGGGTCGTCGCCGACCTGCTCGACCAGGAATCGCTCACCACACTGCTGGCACCCACGAAGCACGACATCACCGTCTCGGCGGCCCTCCGGTCATCCCCGTGACCACACTGGCGATGAGGCCTGCTGCCGACCGCGATCGGGGGTCGGGAAGTCTCCTCCAGCGGTGGCCGAGGTTCGGCGGGCTACTGCCGTCTGCGTCTGCCGTGGTGCTGTGCTGGGCTGTGGTGCAGACCAGCGCAGTTGCTCCGAGCGGATGGCAGACGGCTGTCGACGTCATCGCTGTGGCCCTGGTCCACGGTCTGGCCGCGATGGTTGCTGTCGGGAGCCGCCGCCCGGGTACGCCCGGTGCGACCCTGCGCACCTTCATTGCGCTGGGCCTGACCATCGCCACGGTGATGGCGGTGGGCGGACTCCTGCTGGGGTCGGGTCCTCCCAGCGTGGCTGCAGTGGTCAGCGGTGGGTGGCACCTGGTGGGGCGCCTGTACCTGGTCGTCCTGGTCATATCGTTGGCGCTGTTCCTGCATGACCGACTGCTGTGGGCGCGAGTCGGGTTGGACGCACTGAGCGCGACGCTGGGGCTGACCGCTCTCGGTGGCATCGCTGCGGTAGTCGGGAGCGACTTGCCGGCCCGGCTGCTCGTCCTAGCCTGTGTGGACGTCGGCTTGCTCGCCGTGGTCGTGGCGTTGTGCTCGATCCTGCGGCCCGGGCGAGGCAGCATCAGATCCGAGCTGGCGCTAGGAGCCGGGCTCGTGTTGGCCACCGACCTGTACGTGGGATACCTAGCGCACACCGGCGGTGCCACAACCTCCGGTGTCGTCCCCATGCTCGGTGCCGCGACCTGCGTCGGGCTGGCGCAGCTGGCCACCAAGCTGACGTCTGCGGCGGACATCGGGCATCCGGAGATGGCCGACCGGCTTGCCGGGAGGTCCAACGTGCTGCCCTTCGCCGGCGCGGGCGCAGTCCTGCTCGCGGTGCTCCTGGCCGACCGGTCACCGCGCACCCTGCACTGGGTACCGCTGCTGGCAGTCGCTGGGATGGTCTGCCTGGCCATGGTCGCAACCCGGTTCCTGCTCACCCTGCGCGTTGCCCGCTCGGCCCTGGAGCGCCTGGAGGACTCCCTCACCGATCCCCTGACCGGCCTGCTCAACCGGCGCGGCCTGTCCGACCGCCTCGACCAGTGGCTGGACGCCGCCCAGCCCGTCACCCTGCTCGCCCTGGACCTGGCCGAGTTCCGGCGCATCAACGAGGAAGCCGGACACGAGACCGGTGACCGTGTCCTGCGCCGCGTCGCCGATCAGCTGTCCGCACTGGCCGCCCAGGACACGGTGGTGGCCCGCATCGACGGCGACGACTTCGCCCTCGCCTTCCCCGCCCTCGACCCCGCCCGGGCATCACTACTGGCCGCTGACGTCCGCGATCTGGTCGGCCGGCCGTTCGACCTGGACGCCCACCGACTGCACCTGCGGGTCAATGTCGGGACCACGACCGCCCACCCGCTGCCCAGGGACCTACTGGCCAGCGCCGACACCCTGCTCCGCTGTGCCGACCAAGCCCTGGCCCGCGCCCAGTCCACACCCACCGGCACCGCCGTCCACGACCCGGCCCAATGCGGCCTCGTGCACGCCGACCGACCGTTGGCCTGGGTGGATGAGCTGCACGCCGCCCTGGCCGCCGCCGATCAGCTGCTGCTGCACTTCCAGCCCCAGTGCCGCGTCGATCCCGGCGGTACGGCGTCGGTGGTCGTGGGCTGCGAGGCACTGCTGCGCTGGGCGCACCCCACCCGCGGACTGCTGGGCCCAGCCGAGGCACTGCGCGCCGCCGACCACGGGCACCTGGGAAGCGCGCTGGCCGAGCGGGTCCTGAACCTCGCTCTCACCGCGGTGTCGGGCTGGTGGGACCGGCACCCGGTCCCCGTTGCGGTCAACCTCAGCGCGACCGACCTGGACGACGACGAGCTACCGCACCGCATCCAGGCCGCGCTGGCCCGGCACGGTGTCCCGGCCGCCGCGCTCACCGTCGAGATCGTCGAGGACACCCTCATGCTCAACCCGCACCGCGCCTTGGCCACGCTGACCGCCCTGCGGGCCATCGGCCTGCGCATCTCCGTCGATGACTACGGCACCGGCTACAGCTCCCTGGCCTACCTGCACCGCCTCCCGATTAATGAAGTCAAGTTCGACCGGTCCCTCACAGCCGGCATCGCCCAGGACACCGCCGCGGCCATCATCATCGAGCACAGCATCGACCTGGCCCACGCCCTCGGGCTGCACGCGCTCGCCGAAGGCGTCGAGGAACCCGCCGACCTGCAGCTGTTGGCTGCGATGGGCTGCGACACCGTGCAGGGCTGGCTGGTCGGGCGGCCGATGCCCCTCACGGACTGGACGACCCACCTCGAGGATGCCCAGGCGAGGAACGGGCATCCGGAGTCGTCGGGTCTCGTCGCTGATGCCACGATGGGGGGGTGAAACGGGTGACTGCATTGGACGTCGCCCGCGCCGCCGGGGTCTCCAAGACGACCGTCAGCTTCGTGATCAACGAAACTCCAGGGCACGCCATCTCCGATGAGACCCGTCAGCGGGTCCTGGCCGCCGTCGTCCAATTGGGGTACGTGCCGAACCCGGTGGCCCAGGCACTTCGACGTGGACACAACGACCTCGTCCTGTTCGTACTGCCCGACCTTCCGTTGGCCTCGGTACTGGCGCGGGCGGTGGACGCCATGGCCACGGGTCTGGCCGAACGAGGTCTGTCCCTGCTCGTGCGCCGTCCGCTGCCTGGCCAGTCGTTGAGCGAGCTGTGGCGCGGGCTGTCCCCGGCCGCCGTGGTCACGGTCGGCGCAATGGAGGACGCCTGCGAGACCGAGATCCGCTCCGCGGGCATCGTGGTGACCGCGGTCCTCCTGGGCAGCCCCGCCGACCTCACGTCTGCGGTCGTGATTTCGCAGGAGCACATCGGCCAGATACAGGTCGAGCACCTGGCCGCGCGCGGCTGCCGCCGGGTCGCCTATGCAGCCCCGTCGGAGCCGCGTCTGCTGGCCGTTGCCGAACCACGCATCGCGGGGGCCCGCCGAGCCTGTGCCGACCTGGGTCTGCCCGAGCTCGACGTCCAGTACACCGAGCTCCACACCGGCAAGCTGATGCAGGCAGTCGACGGATGGTCTCGAGCTGACGGACCGAGAACCGGTGTCGCCGCCTACAACGACGAGTTCGGGAGCGCGGTCCTCGCCGCGTTGGCCAGATTGGGCAGGCGGGCGCCGGATGATCTGGCCGTCATCGGGTGCGACGACGAAACGATGTCAGCGTTCAGCTCCCCACCCATGACGACCATCGACCAGCAACCCGAGCTGGCCGGCGCGCGTCTGGCCGCCATCACCGCCGACGAGCTCAGGTCACGAGGAGAGTCCGTCGTCACCGAATGCATCGTCCTCACCCTGGTGCCGCGCCAGACGACCTGACGAACGGGACCGGGTCAGATGGCCGCCGGCCAACCCAGGTGGGCGGCTTGCCCGGGCGCGGCCCAGTCGGGAGCGCAGTGGGCGGGTGCGGTGTCGCGCCCGGCCGTCAGCCATGCGCCGGTGCCGGGTACCCCGGCTGGTGCTCCAGCAGAACCCCGCTGGGCGGGGCGGGCCCGAGCAGCTGGTCGACGGTGACCAAGGTGTAGCCGGCGGCCCGCAGCCCGGTGATGACGGCGGGTACCGCTTGCACCGTGGAGGGGTGGATGTCGTGCATCAGCACGATCCCGCCGCGGTGGGCGAGAGCGAGGGCCCGCTGGGTGGTGACGGTGGCGTCCCGGTTCTGCCAGTCCAGGGTGTCATCGCTCCACCCGACCGCGACGTCCGTACGGGCCCCGAGGACGGCCAGCACGGCGGGGTTGACCGCGCCGTACGGGGGCCGGACCAGGGTAGGGGTGCGGCCGATGACGGCCTCGATGGCCCGGTCGGTGCGGTCGAGCTGCTGGACGGTCTGTTGAGCGGTCAGGGTCGTCAGGTCAGGGTGGTCCCACGTGTGGTTGCCGATGCTGTGGCCCGCGGCGGCCATCCGAGCCACCGTCGCGGCCCGATCGTCGATGCGTCTTCCCACCAGGAAGAACGAAGCCGGCGCCTGCGCGCTGGACAGCTCGTCGAGCAGCTGATCGGTGTAAGGGCCGGGTCCGTCGTCGAAGGTGAGGGCGATGCAGGCCAGCTGCGCGCAGTCCGGCGCCGGGGGCGCGGCCGGCAGAGCCAGGGGCGTCGGGTCCGCCGGGGGCGCGCCAGATGTCGGTGCTGGCGCCGTCCCGGACGACAGTTCCGCTGCGATCTCGGTACCTGTGGTGGACAGCAGTTGGTGAACAGTGGACGCGGGCACCGCGATGGCCCGGGCGGGGCCCGGTCCGGTGAGCGGCAGCAGCATGCTCCCGTCGGCCTGCAGGCGGGCGTCGACCAGGAGCCCACCGGAGGAGCGGGGCAGGGAGCTCTCCGGAGCCAACCGGTCCGCCTGCGCCTGGACCCAGTGCACGGCACCGTCGTGGAGCAGATCGGCGGAGGTGATCGTGCGGTCGTGTGCGGTGTCCACGTACAGCGTCCAGGATGTGGTCGACGGTGGGAGATCCCCCGCACTGATCCGGGCCTCGGTGGTGATCTCGGCCCACGACCCCGCCGCCGCGACGACGGAGGGCACGGACACTGCCTGGAACGGGTCCGGTGGTGGGGTGGCGAGCGGGAGGGCGGTGACCTGGGAGGCGAACCCGGCGGCCCACGGCACCAGCATGGCGTCGTCGGCCGAGGTGTAGGACGGTGCTCCGGGCACCTGTACCCGGGTCACCGAGCTTGCCCCTCGCGGCCCGCCGGCGTCCTGTGTCGTCGGCCAGACCGGTGTCGGAACGGCCACCGGTGCTGGTTGAACCACCAGCGCAGCGTCCGGGAGCACCGGCTGCACCGTCGGCGTGGCTGCACCCTGGTCCGGGTGGTCACCCCGGCAGGCGCCCAGCACCAGGGCAGAGCACACCAGCAGTACCCCGACACCTGGTCTCCGGCGTCCGTGAGCTGGGGGCATGCGCACCAGAGTGGTTCCTGCCGGCGCCTGGCTCATCGTCCCCGGGACTGGTTGTCCTGCGGTGGGATCAGACCCAGGTAGGTGTCCGTCCTCGAGGTCGTGGTCCCATCGGCCCGGTCGGTCACAACCGGTCACCGTCTCGGCGGTGGACCTGCCGCCTCGGTGGGGATCGGGAGGGTCACGTACAGGCGGTGGCCGCCGTCGTGCCGGTGCTCGACGAGCATGGTCCCGCCCAGGACGGTGACCCGTTCTCGCAGTCCGAGGAGGCCGAGCCCGTTGCTGAGCTCGCGGGTCGCCGTGCCCCGTGGTGCAGAGTTGGTGACCGCGCAGGCGATGACGTCGGCTCCGATGCGGCAGGTGACGGCGACGGTCGCCCCGGGCGCGTGCTTGATCACGTTGCTGAGGCCTTCCTGCACGGCCCGGTAGCACGCACTCTGCACCAGGGGCGGCACGCGGTCGGTGTCGCCCTCCATCGCCAGCTCGGCGGGTAGGCCGCTGCTGTCCAGCAGGCCAGCGATCTGGTCGAGGGTGTGCGGCATGCCCGCTACCTGGCCGGGATCAGTGTTGCGTAGGGCAGTCAGCAGCTGTCGCAGTTCGAGGTTGGTCCGGACGGACAACCGTCGGATGGTCTCCGCGGCCTCGACGACCTCCGGGGATCCCGATGTCGCACGCAGAGCGCCGGCCTGCAACGCGATCAGCGATATCTGGTGGGAAACCACGTCGTGCATCTCCCGGGCAACCATGGCTCGCTCCTCGGCGCGGGCGGCATCGGCGGCCAGCTGACGTTGGATATCCAGGCTGCGTTCAAGATCCCGGTAGGCGGCGCGCTGGTGCGCGCGGCTGCGTCGCAGCCGGCCTATCGCGGCGCCCCCGCCGACGATGGCCGTCCCGCTGGCGATGCTGGTCAGGTTCAGCTGCACGGCGCCGCCGCCGGTGGCCCAGAACGGCGCCACCGCGATGGCTACGGCCATACCGCTCCAGGTCAGGACCCACCAGCTCGCGCTGCGCCAGAAGGCCAGCCGGGCCGCGATCACCGACGGTGCGATCAGCGAGAAGGCCCAGCTGGTCCCCCACGCGCCCAGCACCAGAGCGAGCTCGGGGCAGACCAGCCGCAAGGGAATCGCGACAAACAGCGCCAGCATCGAGAGGCGTGCCAAAGGGTCAGCGGGGAACCCGAATGGCAGCACCTCGAGGCCGGTTGCCCCGATGATCATGAACTC